>Ga0182024_10003742_pt1 | contig 35827 bp, 31 predicted proteins | sample P32metaG_FD_120480 | JGI IMG/M metagenome (GOLD analysis project Ga0182024, IMG submission 120480) | Permafrost microbial communities from Stordalen Mire, Sweden - P3-2 metaG (Illumina Assembly) | ecosystem: Environmental > Terrestrial > Soil > Wetlands > Permafrost | place: Sweden: Stordalen...
AAGACATCCCGACCACGGGAAAACCAGCCGTGCTCCTGGCCACCCAAAAATTACGCGATGCCTACCGCACTCTGAAAAATCTCGCCGCCTAAAAATCGTTAACGGCGTAGCCCGTTGGGGCTTGGGCGCTTGTTAGGAGACGATTACCAGGGGCTGACGCCTCTGGCTACTATCTGCCGTCCCTTCAGGACTCAATACGGAAGAGATTTAAAACGGAGTGCTTGGCGCACTTACTTCAAATCTACCGTCCTGAGCACGATTGCCGCTTGGGCAATTGTGCTCGGTTCCTCCCCTCACCCCAACCCTCTCCCACACGGGGAGAGGGAGAAAGAGTTCGTCTACTTCAAGTCGACGGTCCAGTAGGCACTATCGACGAAGGTTTTCCAAGATTGGTACTTGGGATTGTCGAGCTTCACAGAAAGCAGCGGGCTGCGCTTCGGCTTGATGGGCGGGCGGATGAGTTTCATGTGGGCTTCTTGCGGGGTGCGGCCGCCTTTGCGGACGTTGCAGTTGACGCAGGCGCACACCACGTTTTCCCAACTGGTATCGCCGCCGCGGCTGCGCGGCATCACATGATCCAGACTCAGTTCGCTGGTCGGGAACACCTTGCCGCAATACTGGCAGTGGTTGGCGTCGCGGGCGAACAAGTTGCGACGGTTGAAGCGGAGGGTTTGCCGCGGGACCTTATCGTACGACAACAGGCGGATTACACGCGGGGCTTGGAGCTCGAAATTGACGGCACGAATCCAATCTTCGTGCTGCTGCTTGTCGGCCGCCCGCATGGTGCTGATTTCCAACCAGGTTTCGAAGTTGTAGTTGGCGTAGGAGCCCTGTTCGAGATGGATGACTTCGGCGAGGTCGCGGAATAAAAGGCCCAGGGCCCGGCGGACGTTGACCACGTGGACCGCCATGTAGAAGCGATTGAGGACCAACACGCTGGAACTGAGGGCACCGGCGCCGGATGCAAACGCAGTCATGCAAAGCCTCCGCAGCTTAGTCGTGTGGCAGTTTTTGCTGGCGATTCACTGGCCGGCGGGAGGCAGCGATATTAGATGGCTGCCACGGCCGCGGGTGGGGGTGATCCAACACGAACGTTGCCCCGCCCATGACTAGTGCACAGGGCATGGCTGCACTATCGCCCTGCGCCCAGGCCGCCTGTGGCCTGTGCTCGGTTGCTCCCAGTCATGGGAGATGCGTCAGATTTAATTGTAACTGGCAGCGGTGTAACAAACCAGCCTTGATTGATATGGGGGTAAGGGGTATGCAGGAGATGGTTAATGATTAGGGACGGGTTGCAACGGTCGGAATGCAGTATATGCAGTAGACGGACTGCGGCTACGGTGAATGAAATTCTCATTGTGCGACGGAGTGATAGCGAGGGATTGCGGTCGTACACGGGCGGCAAATTTGCATTAGAAATCGGCAGCGGTCGCCCGTTGATGTGGCAATTTGCAAGGGCCCAAAAATTGGCGAAAGGAATCGTCATCTACAAAATTCGCAAGAGAGCTTGATTTCGACTGAATTGGCGTGACGGTGCAAAATTTGCACTGTAAATGCGCAAAATTTTCAAAAAGCGAATGAGAGATGTCGCAATCTGCAACATGTTTTTGATTTTTTGCTGACCGATGCGGTCGGACAATGTTCAATTTTGTGACAGTTTTTTGTGGGGAGTGCAAGTTGATGGCAGCGAGCGATTGTGATTTTGCGCGGCAGAGTGGGTATGCGAGAAAATGATTGTCAAGTGGCTGGCGAATGTTTTTCGAAATCATCTTTTTTGTATTTGAAAAAATTTGCGAATTCACTTGCAGCGCACAAGTGCGCGGCAGTAGGATTGAAGTAGTGATTAATTGAACGGCAAAGAAACGCCGCCTACCTTTCAAACTTCGTGGGGATACGTCCGATGATTCATCACTCGTGCGATTTGTGCAAACGGCTGATTGATACGGAGCAGGACGTGCGCTACGTCGTAAAGATGGAAGTGTATGCCGCGCTGGATCCGGCACTGGATGAAACCGACGACGAGCGCGACGGCTTGCAGGAAGTGCAAGACATGCTGCAGCGCATGGAAGAGACCGGCACGGAAGGCGTGGAGGAGGACGAAGTTTATCAGTCGCTGCGCTTTGATTTGTGCCCGGAATGCCGGAAGAAATTCTTGAAGCAGCCGCTGGGCCGCCAAGCCGTGAAGCAGTTCGACTTTAGTCAGAACTGAATCTTATTGTCAGTGGTCCGTCGAAGCGACCAGTGACTATCTTACTGATGAAGCTGCCTTACGGATGAAGATGCGGCGAGTTCTTCTCGCTCCTTGTGAGCGCTGTTGGGCAGGGCTAAAATTGCGCGATTGCAGCGGAAGTTTTCTGCTCGCTAAACCACAAGCGGATAGTTTCCAGTTTGACGCCGCACCCCCGGGAAGAGCTGGGCGCTAATCAACGAAGCGGACGATGAATCGCAAAGACACTTAAAAATTACGACCAAAAAATCGATGAGCACAATGTTGAAAATTGCCGTCATTCCCGGTGATGGCACCGGGCCGGAGGTTACGGCCGAGGCGCTGAAAATCTTGAATGCGGTGGCGCCGCTGGAAGGATTTAAATACGAGCTCACGCATTTTGATTGGGGCTGCGAGCGATATTTAAAAACGGGCGAAACGCTGCCGAAAGGCGGAGCCGACGAACTGCGAAAATTTAACGCGGTGTTTTTGGGAGCGGTGGGACATCCGGACGTAGCGCCGGGGATCATCGAAAAAGGTTTGCTCCTGGCGCTGCGGTTCGAGCTGGATCAATACATTAACTTGCGGCCGGTGCAATTGTTTCCCGGTGTGGAGACGCCGCTGGCCGGCAAGGGGCCGAAAGACATCGACTTTGTGGTAGTGCGCGAAAACACGGAAGATTTGTATTGCGGCGTGGGCGGATTTTTGAAGAAGAACACGCCGGACGAAGTGGCGACGCAGGCGGCGGTGTATACCCGCAAGGGTTGCGAGCGGTGCATTCGCTGGGCGTTTGAATACACGCGGAAGCGAAACAATCCGAAGGGAAAAATGCTGACGCTGGTGGCGAAGACCAACGTGCTGACGTTCGGGCACGATTTGTGGTGGCGGGCGTTTCAGGATGTGGCCAAGCAGTACCCGGACGTGAAGGCGGATTACAACCACGTGGACGCGTGCTGCATGTGGATGGTGAAAACGCCGGAATATTACGACGTGATTGTGACGACCAACATGTTCGGCGACATCATCACGGATTTGGGGGCGATGATTCAGGGCGGGCTGGGCGTGGCGGCCGGCGGAAATATTAATCCTGATCCGGGCGGAGTGAGCATGTACGAGCCGATGGGAGGCAGCGCGCCGAAGTACACGGGGCAGAACGTGATCAATCCAATTGCGGCGATCGGGGCGATGGCGATGCTGCTGGAACATTCCGGTCAGCCGAAGGCGGGCAGCCGAATCATGAAGGCGGTGCGACAGATCACGGGCACCAAAATGAAAAGCCAGTCGGCGGGGAAGATGGGCTTTTCGACGACGCAAGTGGGCGATTTGGTGTGCGAGGCGCTGGTGGCGGGTTAAATTCGACATGGGCGAGCCGTACACAATTCGGATATTCGTGCTGGATGGCGATCCTGAAGGGGCAAAGCTCGTTCAGCTCATGAATTGGACGGGCGTTGGAATCGCTTTTCCGCGCTCTGGCTGGCCTCAGGTGCGCGGTCGCGCCGAGTTTAGGACGAGCGGCGTTTATATCCTACATGGAACTGCGGAAGGCACGGTCGACGAACTACCTACTATATATGTTGGGCAAGGCGATGAAATCGGCGTTCGATTCGAGGAACATTTTGCAAAAAAAAGATTTTTGGGACTGGAGCTATGCTTTCGTTTCCAACGGAAATGCGCTCAACCGGGCTCACATCACATGGCTGGAACATGCGCTGCTTGAACGCGCCCAGACAGCGAAGCGCTGTCATTTAGATAACGGTAATCAACCAAAACAGCCCCGTCTTTCAGAATTAGATCGAGCCGATACCGATGGATTTCTGCGCGAGATGTTGCGCATCCTTCCGCTACTAGGCGTTCGAGTTTTCGAGAAGGCTACCCCGGTTGCTACTCCTGGAAACGAGCCGGTAGCGTTAATTGAAAAAAGAACAGATACTAAGGACACTGTGATTGTCCCAGCTCAGGAACCAGGTTTTACGGATACATTCCTTGGTGAACATTGTTGGTATGCTATTCGCATCGGCGGCGGCATGCTTCCGAAGATTAAATATATCGCCGGGTATCGAGTTGCTCCTATTTCAGCGGTTACTCATTACGCGCGCGTTGATCGTATAGAACCTTATGGTGACGAGGGAAAATATAGGTTGATTTTCGCCGGACCGGCGGAACAGTTGCCACATCCAATCCCATTCGCTGATGCTCCGCAGGGGTCTATGCAAAGTCCCCGCTACGCCCGCCTAGCCGATCTTCTCCTAGCAAAGAAAGTTGCCGATATATTTCCGTTGTCGAAAGTTCCCCTTTGACACCCCACAGCTGTTTCTTTAGCACATTTCGTGCGCGAATTTTCTACGGCGGGGCGGGGATTGCGGCGGCGGGAACTGCACTGACGGATTGCAGGTCGCGGTAGGCTTTCAGCAGGCCGAAGGTTTCTTGAAATTCCGGGCGCTGGGTGAGCGCTTTGTATTTTGGATCGGCGGCGACGGTTTTGTAGCGGTTCACCGCGGAGGCGATGGCGGTGGGATTTGCGGCGCCGGCGGGATTATAGATTTCCGGCGGCAGCGCCAAATAACTTTGCCAGCGGGGATCGACGTGGCTGTTCATCCGTTGCGAAGCATTGGCGAGGCGGCCACGGATGTCGGATAGATCGGACGGCAGTTGATTTACTGCCAGCGCCGGCGGGCCCGCGGCCAGGGGTGCTGCGATGGCAGGCACTGCTCCGACAGCGGGCGGTACGGTGCCAGGTGGCGCGCTCGGTGGAACTGTGGCGCCAGGTGGAGCACCGAATTGCGGTGCGCCTGCCGCGGGTTGCGCGGGAACAGGTTGACCAGGGATGGGAGCTACGCCCACGGGAACTGCAGCGGCTGCGACGGCGGCCTGGGCGATGTCGGCGTAGGCGGCGATTGTAGCCAATAAAGTGCCGGCAGAAGGAGGCAACACAGGTGTGTGGCCCGGCGGAGCGTCGGGCCAGAGGATGCCGGTGCCACGGTAATAGGCGGCGGTGGCGGCATTATCCATTGAAACGACAGTGCCATCGAAGGCTGCTCCGGCAAACAGACCGCGGCTGCGGGAATAGGAATAGATTTCGGCTTTCAATTGCATATCGGTGGAAGCGGATGCTTCGCGGCCCACCGGCCCGGCGGCGGCGGAGACGTCGGCCCCGATGGTGAATTTGCCATTGATCAGACCCTGCACGCCCCTGCGGGTTTTGAAAACCAGGATGACGTCTGTAGCTTGAACACCGAGCTGCCAGCCGATGCTGCCCCCAGCAATGGTGATGAAGCTGGGGGCGCGCCAGACGCCTTGCTCACTGCGCATGACCAGGACGCCGTGGCCGTAGCGGGCGCCGATGATGAATCCGCCTTTGATCAGGCCTGGGGCGATGACAATCGCTTGGGCATCGTGCAACAGCGCACGGGGAATTGAGCGCGCGGGCGCGGCCATGATTTCGTTCAGCACTTGCGTGGCGGCATCGACGGTGGCCACTTCCGGGCTTTGCGGGGCGACGGGTTGTACGTACTGGACTGGGGCTGGCTGCGCGTATTGGCTGAAGGCCACCGATTGGATTGCGAAAAGCGTTATCCATAGCGCGGCCGAGATTGTTATTGCCGGCGCAAGTTTCTTGATGGCGAGAGAGAATTTCATGTTGTGAATGCCTTACGGCGAGAACATTTCCCCTGAATCGAATGAACGGCGGCAAGTTTACCGGTTTAGGAGTCGCCACGACAACAGCGGTTTATAAAGACGTTGACTTGACTTTTAATCATTGCCGATGGAAGATTTGAGAGAGACAGCACGGGGATGGAGTTCCCCATAACCGCCCTTCATGGGCTGATGACTCCTACCGGCACAGAACTGCGGTGGGAGGCTTTGGTAAAATATTGGAAAGCCTTGCCGCACGGCAAGGCTTTTTTTGTTGAGGATGGAAATCAGGTAGATTGAAGCATCAACTCTCGACTCTCGCAGTCGGGCTATATATTTCGAGCCACCCATTATCCTGACTGAGACTGTCGGGCTAGATAACGAAATGCTCAAATGGTTTTTGATTGCCGTCGGAGGAGCGTTTGGTTCGGTATTGCGCTATGCAGTGCAAGGATGGTTTCGAGAACTGTTTGGGGCGCGGTTTCCGTGGGGAACATTTGTCGTCAACATCACGGGCTGTTTGTTGATTGGGCTGCTGGCCGGATTTTTTGCCGGTCCGCGGCTGGTGCGCGAGGAATACCGCATCGGATTGATGATTGGAGTGCTAGGCGGTTACACGACGTTTTCCAGTTTTGGTTTAGAGACGTTTAGTCTGGCCAATGATGGCGAATTTCGGCTCGCGCTATTAAATATGGTTCTAAGTTGCGTGGTCGGTTTTGCCGCCGTGTGGGTTGGGTATCGGGTGGCTGAACGGTGGTTTGGAGTGTGAGGCTGAAACCGCGGCAAGCATTTTTTAGAAATCGCAGGTGAGATTATGAAAATACCACAGGATGGATACCTGCTTCGGATCTTCATCGGCGAGAGCGATCATTGGCATGGGCGGCCGCTGTATGAGGCGATTGTGATGAAAGCGCGCGAGATTCACATGGCGGGAGCGACGGTGCTGCGGGGGCCGATGGGTTTTGGGGCACAAAGCCGAATGCACACTTCGAAAATTTTGCGGCTGTCGGAAGATTTGCCGCTGATCATCGAAATTGTCGACGGCAAAGACAAGATCGACGAGTTGATGCCGTTCATCGACGAGATGGTGCAGGAAGGACTGGTGACGCTGGAGCGCGTGCAGGTGATTAAATATCGAGCGGGGGCGGATCCGGCGGCAAGTTAAGCAAAAGCAACCGTATTTGCGGCGGCGTTGATTTGGTTGATATAGCGGCGGTCGAGGATGCCGTGGAGCAGGTGGCGGAGCGTGTGGTAAACGCCCAGGTCGAGTCGGTGCGGAGCAGTCAGGGTGTTGGCGAATTCGATGGTGATCAGAGAATGATCGGGGGCGTTGAGTGTAGCGCGGGCGGTGCCATCGGTGAATTCGTACTTTTCCGGCTGCGGCAGCCAGATGAGCGCGTACTCGGCATTCTTGATTCTCCCGCGGATGCGCGCGATTTTTTCGGTGCGCTCGATAAAAAAGCCATCGCGGGGGGCGGCCTGTTGCCAAGTGTGCGCGCTGCCGTAAAAAGTCGGCTTCTTAATATAGGGCCCACCATATTCTGGACAAAAAGTATCGCAGTTGCCGCACTCGTTGCAGAAATCCGCATAGCAGGCGATTTGCATCTTTTCGGTGATTTCGAATTTTTTGGCGCCGTCGGTGGAGACCACGCCGCTGGGATCGATTAGTAAATCGTGGTAATCGAAGGCTACGATGGGTGTCGGGTAGGTGAAGTTGGCCGCGTTGGGACAGACGGGCAGGCATTTGTCGCAAGTGATGCAATCGAATGTTTCCAGTTGCGAATCGATGCGCGTCGGGACTTTGCGGTTTTTGTCGGCGCGGTAGCGATTATCGGCACGGGCTTTGGCGGCGGCGATCGTGGTGTTCAGGAGGCCGACCCAGGCGAGAGTGGACGAGCTAACAGGTGAATGGTCAGCGGGGAGTAATTTTTTGCTATCGGCTACAGCTTTTTTCTCAGCCGCGTCGGCCTGACCAAACACTTTCAACATATAGTCGTCTATGCTCTTTGCACCGACGGTCGTCATCGCTTTTTCGAGCGATTGCAAATAGGTGGAGATGCGGCCATAGCCGCCGATGCGCAATAGATCGCTGCTGACGGTGACCGGGACAAAACCGCAGGCGACGGCGTGCGGGAAATTCGCTTGATCGATGCCGGCGCTGAAGCTGATCGGCACATGCGGGCCGACGGCCTGGCGGAAAACATCGGTGAGCGTGAGCGTGATCACGTACAACGGCTGGCCGGAGAGATATTGAATTTTATTATCGGGGGTGAAAAACGTCCGGTGATTGAGGACTTCCAGGGTGTTAGAAAATTTGCAGCCAAATTGGCGGCCGCGGCTGTGGGCCAAGCGGGTAAGGCGATCGACGAGCTGGACTGCTTCGTCGAATTGGAGGCCGGAAGTGTAGGCCGTTGGATTGACTGTTAATTCGGTGTAGCCCAACTCATCGTGCAAGAGATGCTCCAGCCGCTCTTTGCCGAGCATCGGCGGATTCATTTTCACAATCACATCCAGATCGCGCTCCTGGATTAAGAATTCACAGATGCGCTCGATTTCGTCGGCGGGGCAACCGTGGAACGTGGAGAGCGTAAGCGTATTGGAAAGTTGCGACGGATATTGCAGATTACCGGCCAGGGAATATTCGGCTGGGATTTCCGCGCGGAGCTTTTCAACGACATGGCTGGCGTCGCGCATGCCGTCGAGAAATTTTTGCACTTTATCGCTGCGGATGCCGGCCAAGTCGTAGCCGACGCTGAGATCTAAAATTGCTTCGCCGCCGGGACCGCTCAGAGCATTGTCGGTGAATTGCGGATCGCGTCGAAACATTTCGATCAGCATGGCGCCGGCCACGTATTCGCGGAGCGAATCTTCGACCAGCAATTCCTGCGACCATTCGATGTTGTAACCGACATTGGTCATGTCGATGCAGGGACGGCCAATGGTCAAGCGGTCGTTCACCTGCACCGTTTTCAGTTCGAGAATGCGAGCGCCGGCGACGTAACTGAGCAAAATGTTTTGGGCCATTTGCGTATGCGGCCCGGCGGCGGGGCCAGCGGCATTGCCGGCGAGTTTGCCGTGGAAGCGGACCGTGAGATCGTGCTTGCGGTCGGCCTCGGGCACGTACCAGCGGCGGCGCGGAAGCGCAAACAGACTGCCCTGGGCCTTGGGCTCCAGATACAGCCGGTTGACGAGGTCAGCAAATGGTGCGGGGATAAGTTCTGCCATGAAGAGCAGCAAGCGATATGGCGGAGATCTAATTACACGAAATTATAAACGGTGCCGACAAGGTTTGAATTGCGACATCCCTCTTAGGACTGGTAATGATTTATTGCCCCTAACTCTTTAGTGGTATAAGCTTCATTGGCGGAATTCGTGCTGTCGAAAAGTTCGCGGTTTAACGACATGCTTTGCCGTGTCGATGAACCGATAAGGCTTCCCGACTGACACAGTCGGGCCACGTTCGATGCGGGCGGCCATCGTTTGGGTTGTGAGCCCAGCAATGGAGTGTTAAGATCGAAATATATCGGGAAATGATGGGTGGAAATAGGGTGATGCATGTGCGCTAGTGTGGTTACGACGGAAAGATTATCAGGCGCTAGCGAGACCGCTCGGTTCACTCTGAACGGGCGCGAAGTCGAGGCTGTTATTGACGACCGCTCTTTGCTTGCGGTGCTGCGCGAGGATTTTGGTTATATCTCACTGAAGAACGGCTGCGAGCCGCAGGCTTCGTGCGGATGTTGCACCCTATTGATCGACGGCAAGCCGCGGCTGTGCTGCACCATGAAGGCGTCGCAGGTGGCCGGCAAGACTTTGGTCACGCTGGAAGGTTTGCCGGAAGAGCGGCGACAGCAGATTGCTGAATCGTTTACTAGTTGCGGCGGCGTGCAGTGCGGCTTTTGCATTCCCGGCATGGCGATGCGCGGGCATGCCCTGGTGGAGCAGAACCCCTGCCCTACTCGGGATGAAATTGCCCACGACTTGCGGGCGCATCTATGCCGCTGCACCGGCTATGTGAAAATTGTCGACGCCATTGAAGAATTGGCGCGCGTAAGCCGGGGAGAAGCGCCGCGAGTAAATGATACCAGTGGGCGAGTGGGCACCGCGCTGAAAAAATACAAAGGACAAGATTTGGTGCTGGGAGATTTTCATTACATCGACGACATTACGGTGCCGGGGATGTCGTATGCGGCAATGAAGTTCAGCGAGCATGCGCGAGCGTTGGTCAAGGGAATCGATGCGACGGCAGCGCTAGAAATGAACGGCGTGGAGCGGGTGATTACCGCGGCGGACGTGCCGGGCGATCGCTACGTCGGGCTGATTGTGAAAGATTGGCCGATTTTGGTAGCAATTGGCGAAGAGACGCGGTGCGTGGGGGACATCATTGCGATTGTCGTGGCCCGCGATCAATACATTGCCCGCAAGGCCGCGGAAAAAGTCGTCGTGGATTACGAGGTGCGTACGCCGATTACGACCACGGAAGAGGCACTGAAACCAGATGCGCCGCAAATTCATCCGAAGGGAAATTTGCTTTCCAAATCGGCGATTACGCGAGGCAATCCGGACGAAGCGTTTGCCACAGCGGCGCACATTGTGGAGGACACGTATCAGACACAGCGAATTGAGCACATGTTTTTGGAGCCGGAATCGTGCATTGCGATTCCGCTGGATGAGCAGCACGCCGGGCCACACCTTGGCAGCCATGCCGTAGCGCAAAACGGCAATTATTCTGGGTCGCAAAACGGCAATAGTTTGCCGGGCCAATCGAGCAATGGAAACGGTCATCCGGTTGCAAAGTTGAAAGTGCTTTCGCAGGGGCAAGGCATTTTCGACGATCAGCGGCAGATTGCTTCGGTGCTTGGTTGGCCCCGCGAACAGGTTGCCGTGGAGTTGGTGCAGAACGGCGGCGCATTCGGCGGCAAGGAGGACATGAGTATTCAGGCGCAGACTGCGCTGGCGGCGGTGTTGTGCGGCAAGCCGGTGAAATGCACGCTGACGCGGGACGAAAGTTTCCGGCTGCATCCGAAACGGCACGCCATCCGCTCGCATGTGAAAGTCGCTTGCGATGCCGAGGGACACATCACGGCCATTCGCTACCGGGCGGTCGGCGACAAGGGAGCCTATGCTTCGGTCGGCGCGAAAGTGTTGGAGCGGGCGGCGGGCCATGCTTGCGGACCGTATCGCGTGCCGGCCCTAGATATCGAAGCGCTCGCCGTGTATACGAATAACCCGCCGTGCGGTGCGATGCGCGGTTTTGGCGCGAATCAATCGGCGTTTGCCATCGAACAATTGATGGACCGGCTGGCAAAGAAAGTCGGCATCGACGGCTGGGAAATGCGCTGGCGAAATATTTTGCAGCAAGGCGACCGATTTGCAACGGGGCAAAAACTCGACAAGCCGTTCGGGCTGAAAGAAACGCTATTGGCGGTCAAAGATGCATATCGCAGCGCGAAGTATGCCGGCATTGCGTGCGGGATAAAAAATTGCGGCATCGGCAATGGGATGCCGGACCCCGGTCGCGCGATGCTGCGCGTGGAACCGGACGGAAAAGTAAGCATTCGCACCGGATATACGGAAATGGGCCAGGGATTGTTTACGGTGACAATTCAAACCGCCGTGGAAGAAACCGGCCTGCCGCCAGAGACATTTACCGCGACGACTGACACGGTAGTGAATTTGGATTGCGGACAGACAACCGGTAGCCGCGGGACGATGCTCAGTTGCAACGCAGTGATTGACGCGGCGAAAAAATTAAAGGCGGATTTGGATGCGGGCAAATCGCTCAAGGATTTGATCGGCCGAGAATATCGGGGCGAGTGGATTTGCGATTACACGCACAAACTTGGTGCCCATGTGGACGAGCCCAAGACGCACTTGACGTACGGTTTTGCCACGCAGGTGGTGATTTTGGACGAAGAAGGGCGGATTAAGAAAGTGATCGCGGCCCACGATGTGGGCAAGGTGATGAACCCCATTTTGTGCGCCGGGCAGATCGAAGGCTCGCTGCACATGGGGCTGGGTTATGCCCTGTCGGAAGACTTTATTGTTGAAGACGGCCAGATTGTGACCGACACGATCAAATCGATCCGAGTATTGCGGGCGCATCAAATGCCGGAGCTGGAAGTGATTTTTGTCGAGACGCCTGATCCGGAATGTCCGTATGGAGCGCGCGGTGTGGGAGAGCTTGGTTTAGTTCCCACGGCTCCGGCAGTGGCGGGTGCATTGCGGGCCTTTGACGGCATTGAGCGAACGGTTCTGCCGATGAAAGACTCGCCGGCTGCTAAAGCGATTTGGTCACCGGGCGCACGCAAGGCCAAACCGTGAGATGACCAGAGTCTTTTGGAAGATTAGTGTTCTTTGAGGGATCAGTAACAAGGGAATGGCGGTATGCTCATCGTTGCTGCATTGGGTGGTAATGCTGTAAGCCCGCCGGGACAAGAAGGCAACATACCGCAGCAATATGCAACCACTCGGGCGGCAATTCGGCCGCTGGCAGATTTGCTGCTGGCTGGGCATCAGCTGGTGATCACACACGGCAATGGCCCGCAAGTAGGCAACGTGATGCGGCGGGTGGAAATAGCGGCGCGGCATCATGTGTATCCGCTCCCCTTGGATACGGTGGTGGCCGACACGCAAGCGGGAATGGGCTACATGATTTCGCAGTGCATGATGAACGAGTTGGCTTCGCGCGGAACGCCGCGGATGTGCAGCACGATTATTACAACGGTGAAAGTTCAGCGGGACGATCCGGCGTTTGCCAAGCCATCGAAACCCATTGGCCCGTTTTTGTCGCGCGAGCAAGCGGAAAAACACATGAAGAACGACGGCTGGCTCATGGTGGAAGATTCCGGCCGCGGCTGGCGGCGGGTCGTTTCATCGCCGATGCCACGCGAGATTATGGAAATCGACGTAATCCGGTGCCTGGTGCAAGCGGGCCATTCGATTGTGGCCTGCGGCGGCGGAGGCATTCCGGTGCTGCAGGGAAAAGACGGCCAACTTGCGGGCGTGGAGGCGGTGATCGATAAAGATCGGACGACTGCTTTGTTGGCGTTGGGATTAGGGGCCGACATGCTCGCGTTTTTGACGGGCGTGGATTACGTTCAGCAGAACTTCGGCACGCCGCAGACCAGGCCGATCAAACAGATGACGGTAGCTGAAGCCAAGGCGATGCTGCAGGAAGGCCAATTTCCGGCGGGCTCGATGGGACCTAAAGTTGAAGGGGGAGTAGAATTTTTGGAACGCACACCGCAAGCGACCTCGCAGGTGCTGATAACTTCGGGCGAAAAGATCAAGCAAGCGATTGCGGGCAAAATGGGGACACGGATCGTGCGGAATTGAGCGTCGATTGATTGGCAACCATTTATTTTGGGGAGTTTTAACGTGGAATATTCAGCCGTGTTGGGCCAGGCGAAGCAGTATGAAGCGCCGATGGTCCAGTTTTTGCGCGACATCGTGGCCATTCAATCGCTGAGCGGCAAAGAAGATAAAGTCATCGAGCGCATTCGCCAGGAAGTGGAAAAGCTGGGGGCGGCCGACAAAATTTGGACCGATGGGCTGGGGAGCTTGTTGGTTCAAGTAGGTAACGGGCCGCGGCTGATTGCGATCGATGCGCATATTGATACGGTCGATGTCGGCAATCGCGGCGAGTGGAAGCACGATCCGTTTCAAGGGAAAGTGGAAGACGGCTTGGTGTGGGGGCGCGGGGCGGGTGACCAGAAAGGCGCAGTCCCGGCGATGGTGTACGCCACCAAAATCATCAAGGATTTGGGGCTGGCGAGCGATGAGTGGTCGCTGCTGCTCACTTTCACGGTGATGGAAGAAGATTGCGACGGGCTGTGCTGGCAATACATTGTGCAGGAAGAAAAAATTCGGCCGGAATGCGTGGTCGTGACCGATTCGACCAACTGCAAAGTGCTGCGCGGGCAGCGTGGGCGGATGGAAATTGGCATTACGGTGCTGGGGCGAAGTTGCCACGGCTCGATGCCAGAAAAGGGCGACAATGCCGTCTACAAAGCGGCGAAAATCGTGCGGGAAATCGAAAAGCTGCACAGACGATTGAAAAAGCATAAGTTTTTGGGCAATGGGACGGTCACCGTTTCGTACATCGATTGCCAAACGCCCAGCCGGTGCGCGGTGCCGGGAGCGGCGTTCATTCAGCTCGATCGGCGATTGACGGTTGGCGAGACGAAAGAGCAGGCGCTGAAGGAAGTGCGCGATGCGGTGAAGCGGGCTGGCGTAGATGCCAAAGTGGAATTGCTGAAGTATGCCGAAAAGGCTTACACCGGACTGACCTATCCGACCGATAAATATTTTCCCAGTTGGTGCGAAGAGGAAGATGCCCCGCAAGTGCGGGCGGCGGTGGAGGCGCACAAGGAACTGTTTGGCAAGCCGCCAATTGTGGATCGCTGGACGTTCAGCACAAACGGCGTTTCGATTGCCGGGATGTTCGGCATTCCCTGCGTCGGCTTTGGGCCGGCGGCGGAAGATGTCGCCCATACGGTCAACGACAGCGTGCCGATCGAGCACTTGGTCCGCTGCGCCGCGGTCTATGCGGCGTTTCCGGGAACGTACGTGGGTCTGCCGGTGAAGAAGACCAAAGGAGCCAAGCGTTCTAAAGTTTCCAAGAGCGCGAAGGCCGCTCGAAATGGTCGCGCGGCATTGAATGGAAAAGCTAAAGCCACCATGAATGGCAAAGCGCATAAAGCTAGCCTGAACGTCAAAGCGTCGAAGGCCTCTAAGGCGAAAAAGTCTGCCTCGGCAAAAAAGCCGGCTCGGCGCGGCAAGCGGCGGGCGCTGGCAATGGCGTGAATTGCAAATTGGGCGGCGCCTAAAGGCTCCTGGGGCAGCGGCAGACGGCCGATGGCAATATGAATTCGAAGGACAAGTACCTCTACCATCAAATTCATCCGCTCAAGCTGCTAACCGATATTTCCTCGGGCTTTATCTGCTTGTATCCCCTGTGGCAGCATCAGCTTGTGCTGGCGCTGCTCATCATGCTGATTCCCGCTCCGGTCGCCTCGGCGCTGGTCATGCGGTATGCAAACTTGGAGCCGTATAAGCAATCGGCGCTGGGCAAGTACATTTCCCAGTACATGACGCATACGATGGAGGCAATTCGAGGGTTGGGCATGGTCGCCATGGCGTTTGGCGCATGGTGGCACGCGGTGTGGCTCATTGTGGTCGGGGCGGTGGTCATCATCCTGGCATGGCTCAATGGATTCTTCTGGCGCGCGAAAGACTGATTTAGCGAATTTGCTGACGGACATTCCCGCGCAATTGCCCGACGAATTGGTGCAGACGCTCGTCCGCGCGCCGGCAGTGCAAATTGTGCGGGTGGTGTCGCGGGGACAATGTTCACCGCCAGGATTTTGGTACGACCAGGACGAAAACGAATTTGTTTTGCTGCTGACCGGTACGGCGCGGCTGGTGTTTGAGGACCAATCGGAACCGCTCGAGATGATTCCCGGCTCCTGCGTCAACATTCCCGCGCACAAGCGGCACCGGGTCGAATGGACCGATCCAACGCAGAATACCGTCTGGCTGGGAATCTTTTATTGAGCCAAGGCTTTCATCTTGAGGATGTCAATTTCACCAACGAAAGCACTGGCATAGCCATCGGCATCCGGCGTGGGCGCTTTTTTACGTATAGCCTTTAATTTCCGCGACCGCTGCTTCGAACCCCAACCCATAATTACCAGGGCTTATATAAGGTCTTCGAACGTTACTTGGCTCAAAAAGTCTCTTTGAGTTCGAAAGCGATGGAACAACATTCAGCCATCTCTTTTTGCCTCTCATCAGCATAATCACTGCATTTCTCTCAACGGCTGCGCGAACAAGTGCAAAGGTGTAATCCTGCGAAGGCAACGGTCGACATTTTTTGTACTTTTTTGAGTGGTACGGGAAGTACTCGATGCAAAATACATTTTGCGCCACAGCTTTAAGCCCCACAGCTTTAATTAAAGCACGCAGCCGCTGTTCCCACCAATCCGTCCGATTTGGTTTAAGGCTCGGATCTAAAAGATAGAAAGAATAATCACTTGGCATATGAAGGAGGTTTTCATGGTTCCTCTTTATGAAATCGGGCCGGGAATGATTAATGGGATCTTTGTCTTTATTCCATCCTGGATTGAGGTTCAAAAGCACCACTGGAGCATCGGGGCGCCCAAGAAACGGTTCGGGCAAAACGCATAGATGTACCTTAAAGGGCGAATCTTCTGCAAATTTTGTATTATGACCCTCGACAATGGCCCTGTCTGTATCGAGCACATAGCCCGCCTTATCCGGCAAATCATTCCATGGATTAGATATCGAAGAGAGCACCATTTAATTGCCCACGTCATTTGTTCATGCAGACTAGTCTTAAATATCACAAACCCCGCCGCGGCGCTTTTCGGGAGGCCAGCCCAGCTAGAATCTCGCCCGCGTTGGGGAACCGCGTCAATAAAATCATGGCGGCGATGATGAACGGTTTGTGGCTCGCTTCGCGGTAGGTGGCGATCCGCTGCTTTTCAAACACGCTGGCGGCGACTTCGCCTTCTTTGCAAGAAATGCCCGTGATGTCGGCCGGCAGGCAGTGCATGTACAGGGCTTTGCCGTTTTTGGTGGCGGACATCAACTTCTCGGTGCATTCCCAGCTTTTGAAACGGGCGTTATTGGCCAGCGCATCTTTTTCCAGGGCGGCAAGTTTGTCGTTTTCTTTGGCGCGCAGAATTTTGGTGCGCTCCTGCATGACCCGGAACGGCGCCCAACTTTTGGGATAGACGATGTCGGCATTTTTGAAGGCGTCTTCCATGCTGTGGACGTGCTCGAAGGAGCCGCCGGACTGCTTGGCATGTTTGGCGGCGGATTGAAGCGTCTCGGGCACCAGGTCGTAGCCTTCCGGATGGGCCAGCACCACGTTCATGCCGAAACGGGTCATCAGCGTGATGATGGCCTGCGGCACAGAAAGCGGCTTGCCGTATGAGGGCGAGTTCGCCCAGGTCATGGCGATTTTTTTACCTTTGAGGTTTTCCAACGAGCCAAAGGTTTTCTGTAAATGGAGCAAGTCGGCCATCGATTGCGTGGGATGATCTAAATCGCACTGCAAATTGATGACGGCGGGGCGCTGCGGAAGCACGCCTTCCTTGTAACCTTCCTCGACGGCATTGCTGACTTCGACCATGTATTTATGGCCTTCGCCCAGGAAAATGTCGTCGCGAATGCCGATGGCCTCGGCGACGAAGGAAATCATATTGGCGGTTTCGCGAACGGTTTCGCCGTGGGCGATTTGCGATTTGCCTTCGTCGAGCTCTTGCAGCGGCAGGCCGAGCAGCGAGGCGGCGCTAGCGAACGAGAAGCGCGTGCGGGTGGATTGATCGCGAAAGTTGGAAACGGCAATGCCGCCGTGGAAGACGCGGGTGCTGATGTTGGCGCGGTAAAGTTCCTCGAGCGCCTCAGCCACCAGGAGCGTGGCGTGCAGATTATCGGTGGATTGCTCCCAGGTGAGGAGAAAGTCTTTTTGGTAAAGGGAAGTGTTAAGCGGGGCGAAGCGGTCGAGGAAGGGTTTGATGTTTTCGGGCATTGTGGCGGGAATGAGGGGTGAATGGTTGGAGGGAAACGATGAACGATAAATGATGAACGATGATGTCGAAAGGCAGAAAGTGTGAAGCCTAAGCGGCGGCGACAGCCTTATTGAATGATTCAATCTGACGATCCCAATCGGCGGCCTGGGCGAACATTTCGGTCCAGAAATCGGGATCCCAGAGGCGGCGCAGGTCGTCGGCGGTGCGCTGCTGCTGTTCGACCCAGGTGAAGTATTTGAAATTATGCAGTTGCTTGCGGTCGTGATAGCTGAGCTCGCGCATGGTGTCGCTGCCGATGCCTTCGACGTAGCGGCCGAAGTGGCGGACAGCGTCGAGTTCTTTATATGAGCCGTGCTGGTCGCGCATTTCAACGAGGCGAGAGCCGTACAGGTCGAGCGAATCGGTGAGGGGAACGAACAGCACATCGCGCTCGTTCATCTCAAAGAACTTGGCCGTTTTAATGGCGGACACTAAATTGCAAATACCGGAAATGCCCAGCAGGTTGAGCTGATCAAGGGTGGCTGGTGGTACTCCCTGTTTCTGCAAAAATGCGCGGCCGGCTTCTTCGTTGAACAGGCGCAAGAGGGCGAGGCATTGCTCGTCGTCGATGGCGGCGACGACATCGGTGTTGCGGACGTTGTGGATCCAGGGGACGTGCTTGTCACCGATGCCTTCGATACGATGATCGCCGAAGCCGCACTGAAGCAATGTGGGGCATTGGAGCGATTCTGTCGCGACAACGCGGATGGCCGGATACTTTTGTCTAAGAAAGTCGCCGGCGGCGATGGTGCCGGCACTGCCGGTGGCGGAGATATAGCCTGAAAGGCGGTCGCCGGGTTTAGCGATGCGGCGAAAAATTTCGTCGACGATGCCGCCGGTCAAATGGTAGTGCCAGGCGGCGTTGCCGAACTCTTCGAATTGGTTGAAGATGACGCAATCGGGGCGCGTGCGCTTGATTTCCCAGCATTTGTCGTAAATTTCTTTGACGTTGGCTTCGCCGCCGGGGGTTTTGATGACTTCGGCGCCAATGGAGGCCAGCCAATCGAAGCGTTCGCGCGACATTTGTTCCGGAAGAATCGCTACGGCGATGCAGCCCAGCAGCGCGCTGTCGAAGGCGCCGCCGCGACAATAATTTCCGGTACTGGGCCAAACGGCTTTCTGCGTGGTGGGATCGAACTGGCCGGCGACCAGGCGTGGTACCAGGCAGCCGAAGGCGGCGCCGACTTTATGGGCCCCCGTAGGAAAATACTTGCCGACAAGGCCGATGATGCGCGACGCAGTGCCGGTGAGGGCCGAGGGGAATTCGATCCAGTTGCCGTGGTTATAACCGCCGCCGGTGGTCTTGGGTTCGTTCTTCCAAGTGATGCGGAACAGATTGACGGGATTGATATCATTGAGTGCGACGCTACCCAGTCGCGAACGGATGGCTGCCGGGATTTTTTCCGGGTCCTTCAGTTGCGCGAAAGTGGGAACGACGATGTTGCGCTCGCGGCAGCGGCGGACGGTTTTTTCAAGAACTTTTTGGTTGGTGTGATCGGTCATCGTGTGTGATTTGTGGTAAACCGTCGCGGTTGATTTCGTCGGTGCCGCGCTGGCGGCGGTCGCGGTTAAACCGCAAGCGGGTATCGCGTTGTGTCGCTGCCAAATATATTTTGAGTATGTTATCATAGATGGTTTCGCGAAGGAATTCATCCGTGAGTTTGATTACTGAATTGGTATGTGTGCAGTGTGGCACCCGGTACCGCGAGGGGGAGGCATCTACTTGTCCGCGTTGTGGTCCTGATGAGGGGATTCTGGACGTGCGGTTTGATTTGCCGCGCGCGGCTAAGACGCTTACTCGCCAGAGTTTGGCAGAGCGGACGCGTTCGCATTGGCGATATCGAGAATTGCTGCCGCTGGATGATAAATTCTGCCCAACGGAGGGACATTTGGGCTGGACCCCTGTGATTGAAGCGCCACGGCTGGCGAAGGCGCTGGGGATTGGGCGGCTGCGATTGAAGGACGATGGCCGGAATCCGTCGGGTTCATTCAAAGATCGGCCCAGTTCGGTGGGTGTAGCCCGCGCACAGCAAGAAGGGATGCAAACGATTGCCTGCGCCTCAACCGGGAATGCGGCCAGCAGCCTGGCATATTCGGCGGCCGTGGCGGGAATGGCTTGCAATATATTCGTGGGGAAAAATGTGCCGCAAGGGAAGTTGGCGCAGCTTTTGGCGTACGGGGCGCGGGTGTTTCGAGTGCAAGGCACTTACGCGCAGGCTTACGATTTGTGCACGCAGGCCTGCCAGCGATTTGGCTGGTACAACCGGAATGCGGCGATCAATCCGTATTTAGTCGAAGGAAAAAAAACGGGCGGCTTAGAAGCGGCCGAACAGTCGGCGGATGATCCGCCGGATTGGATTGTATGCAGCGTGGGAGACGGCTGCTCGATTGCCGGAGTACACAAGGGCGTGGTGGAAATGAAGGCGATCGGTGTGATCGATTGGACGGCCCGCATTTTGGGAGTGCAGGCGGAAGGTGTCGCGCCGATTGCGGAAGCATTTCAGACAGGAAAACTCGACCGATCGGGCCGCGGCGACACGTACGCAGACAGCATCAATGTTCCGGTGCCGCGAAACTGGCGGAAGGCGGTGAATGCTGTCCGCCAGAGCAATGGCGCTTATGTGACGGCCACCGATGGCGAGATTATGAAGGCGGTGCCACTGACGGGGCGATTGACGGGGGTTTTCGCCGAGCCCGCTGCTGCGACGACGATTGCGGGCATTGCCACGGCACGGGAACGGGGGGTTTTAGATGCTAAATCTAACGTGCTGGCGATGATCACGGGCAATGGCCTGAAGGATATCCAGGGTGCGCTAAAGGCAGTCGGTGAGCCGTTTGATGTGCAACCCACACTAGATGCAGTGCTGGCGATCGTGCAGAAGAGCTGAATCGCCATCGATCTGCTGGCGAAGTGTTGGGCGTCTTCTGGAGCGCGCATTTCGCTGCTAGCTGATTTTGTTGCTGGGGACCATGCTGAATTGCAGAAGGATGCTGCTCGGTTTTCCTAACTTCTGCATTCGACAAGGTCCGATGTTTAATGAGTAGAACCAGTTCCTTTTGGCGGATCGCCGCGTAATCTATTGACGCTATCAGTGGCGGCGGATATTCTTCGCGCTCTGTTCACTTACCACCACAGCAGGGACTTATGAGCACCGCCAGCGGAATGGGCGTTCGAACGTGGGCCGCCCGATCACGGGGATGGATCGGAATTTTTTTATTAGCGCCATTTTGCGTGGCGGTTGTGTTTTCCGTGCCCAGGTCGCTGGAAGGCAGTTGGACGGATTTCATCTTTGATCAGTTTGCGTGGTTCATGTTTTTCGGCGGCGCGGCCATTCGATGGTGGTCGACGCTGTACATCGGCGGCCGGAAATCGGCGGACCTGATTAGCGAAGGCCCTTACTCCATGTGCCGCAATCCTTTGTATGTGGGCACCTTCTTGATGGTGCTGTCCATGGCGGTATTCATGGAAAGTTTGACGCTTGGCGTCGGACTCCTGCTGGCCAGTTGGATTTACCTTTCGACAACGGTGCCGGTTGAAGAACAGCGATTGCGGGAGCGATTTGGCAGCAAATTTGACAAGTATTGCGAAGAAGTGCCGCGCCTTTTTCCGCGGCTAAGCAGCTTTCGCAGCGCCCAAACGATTGAGGTGCGACTGAACGGATTATTTTCCGAGGGGATTCGGACGGCGCGGTGGATTTGGCTTCCGCTGTTGTGCCTGCTGGTGGTGCAACTGCGATCGCAGCCGAATTGGCCGCATCTCTTCAAATTGCCCTAAGGCTCCCGGCTCGGCTGGACATTTCCCGACTGGCCGTTTCCTCACCGGCGGCTCTGAACGGAATTCTTAATATCCGTAGCGGCCCCAAACAGGATTTTTTTGCGCCAAGTCCGGTGGTCACATTGATTCTCAAGACCACCGCCAGGTCGCTATACAGCTCTCGTGGGGACGCCTCGGACCGGAAATCGGCGCTTTGCTGAACGTGAGTTTACCTCCGGACCGGCAGAATCGAACCAGCCAGCTACCCGCTTGATTTGTACGCGAGCAAAATCCCTGAGGAAACTATGTCCGCAAATCTTCAAAGTGCCATCGACGCCAACGATGCCGAGCAAACGCGGGCCGCACTCGCGGAGCTGCCCGACAAAAACGCGAAACTATTCGACGGTCTTTCACCCATGCAATATGCCGCGAAGGTCGGCTCCAACAAATCGCTGGCGGCCATACTCGACGCCGGTATCAAACCGAAAGCATCCCATAGACATCCCTTTATTTTTGCCTGCGAAGGTCAGCATATCCCCGCCATGCAATTGCTCGTTTCACGGAAAATGGCGCCGCCGACAACAGTGAGCAGTGCCATGAGCGGGGCGATTAGCAAAGGCCACAACGAAGTCGCACGGTTTCTGCTCCAGCAGGCCAAGGCCAAACTCAAGATCATGCATTTGGTGGCGGCCTTGGAAAAGGGAAATCTGGAGGGGGCGCGAATGCTGGCCGATGCAGGTCTGAATATGAACGAACCGATTGAAGGAACGCATTCTAAAGGAAAGTTCACAGCGATGCACTTGTGCGTTAAAAATGGCAATCCGGAAGGGATTCGCTTGCTGATCGAGCACGGGGCGAACCACAACGCGCGCGATCATCGGGGGGCGACGCCACTCATGGTATTTGCCGGCCATGTTTGGCTCATGCTGCCTCCAACGGACGATTGGGCGCAGTTCCGGAAAGCGCTCGTTCTGATTGCAAATAAGAACGGCGCTCTCGAATCCCCCAAACCAGAACCAGAAGCCACGCTCCGCGAGCTGCTCAATTCAGGCGCCGATGCCACACTCAAAGACGACCACGGCAACGACGCACTGGACTATTATCAATTTACCTGTCGCCGAAGGAATGACTCGCCCGAAGACCCGAAGATTATTGAGATCCTAAAAAACGCTGGCGCCCAAGACAGCGATGCCACGCTGGAATTGCATTTCGCAAACGATGTCGCAGCAGTACAAAAGGCCATTGCCGCTGGGGCCGACGTCAATCGCATACCTCCGATGCACGGACTATCAGCTTTGGGCAAAGCCGCCAGCGATGGCAATATCGAACTGATCAAGGTATTGCTTGAAGCCGGAGCCGACATTAACAAGGCCGACTGGGAAGGCCGGCCGCTAATCCACGCGGCTTATCACAATAAACTGCCGGCGGTCAAATTCCTTGTCGAGGCTGGCGCAGACCTGTTTGCAATCCAGCCCACGGCGCCCTCCGAACTTGGGCCCATGAACGCATTTCAGGTCGCGCAATGGTTAAGAATCAAAGATGTCAAAGACTATTTGAAAAGCGTCGGCGGCGACAAAGCCCCGAAGTGGAAGCCCATCGAAGCAGGCGTCCACTATTGGGAAGACTTTCGCGAATTGCTCGCCAAGGGCGATGTCGCCACCGTGGCTGCCGGCTTGGCGTCCATCATCAACGGCAGCGTGCATCTCAACGCGGCCGGCAAAAAGTTCAAGGCGGGCGAAGTATCTTATGTGGTCGCGCGGCCCAAGGGATTAAGTTGGTCCAACATTATCCAAATTCGGCCCGTTCCGCGACGGTCCGATAAACTCGGCAAGCTCTCGGAGTTCTGCAAATCGCTCGCTGCCGCAGCGGCAGTTTCAACGCTGATGATTCAGTACAGCGATACCTCTGTCGCTGCCGAAGTGCACGGTTTTGAACCGTCCGGCAAAACATGGAAGGACGACGGCTGGGACCAACCAATGCTCGAAGAATTAATTGGCTTCCTTGGACCCGAGGCGCCGGCCTGGGCCAAAAAGCGGCTCGCCACAATCGAAGCCGCCGAAGAAGGAAGTAAACAGCGAATGAGCAGCAGCGACAGACTGATCGCGCTGGCGACCGAAGAAAACTTTGCCGTGGGTGCCGTGTCGTTGGCAGATTACAATGAAGATCCGGTTGAAATTGCCTTTGCCGGCCATCCTCCAGAGGCGTTCGACGACGTGGCGTTTGTCGGCCCGCACAGCTAAATCCACAAGCAATACGATTGCGCTGCACGGCACGCCGTATTTCGCCACTTCGCGGCTCAGGTCAAATCGTAAACGGGCATGCGGCCATAGGCGTCTAGAATTCGAGCTCCCACACACGCCGCTGCTAGCGCTGGTAAACGCGGCGCATGAATTGCGCGCCGACAACAGCCAGAATTACATTGCCGGCCCAAACGCCCCAGGAGGGAAACAGGCCGGATTTGGCTTTCGAAACGCTGAACATCAGCAGCGGATAATAACAGATCAAGATGGGCAGAAAGCACATAAAAAAACTAGTAAGCAGATCCGAATTTCGCATCCGGATTGCCAATGGCGCGCCGACCAGCGCAAAGCATAAGCAACTGAACCCATTGGCCCAGCGCCGAGGCGGTTCCATATCGAGTCGATACATTCGCTGCTGGGCGTCGGTAAGTTCTCTTTGATCGGATTGCCAAGTGGATTTTTCCAGGGCCGAAAAATCGCCGCCAATCAACTGATAGGCGGCATTGGCCGCTAGTTGCTGCTGGAGCATTTGGATGCGGTTTTGTTGGTCGATTTTTTCCTGCGGAATTACACACATCGCCAAATAAGCGGGACTTTTGCTGCCGCTGCCGCGTCGGCTGGAGTCGTCGAGGGGGATATCAATTGTGATCGTGTCGGGAAAGACGGTGGAAAAATCGCCGACTTCTACGGTGCCGTTATAACAGGTAAGCGTCAGGGTGTTAGCTTGCAGATCGGAATGCATGGTCGCTTCTTCGCAGGTAATGGTGCGAGGGGGCGAATCGCCGCCGCCTTGGAGCGTGATGGTTGGACGAATCAAGCGTTTGCCTTCGACATCGGCCACGTTGATGGAAAATGAATGGGCGCTGTAGGAATGCTGCTGCTGGAGTTTGCCGTACGCAACTTCTTCGACCGCTTCGATGACGACGCGGGCTGCGCCGTCGTATCCCCAGGAAACTGCGATATCGTTGAGCCAGACTGCCCCCAGGCTTAGAAAAAATGCGAGGAATATGGCCGGCCATAGCAAAACCATGGGGGAGATGCCGCTCGCTTTGACGGCGATGATTTCGTTGGCCGACGAAAGCCGGCCAAACACATTGCAAGCAGCGAAAAGCATTGCGGCCGGCACGGAAAATCGCAAGGCATCGGGCAAAACGTAGGGAATCAACAGAATGATCTGCTTAAGCCCAAGCCCTTCGAGATAGGCTTGCTTGACCACGCCGACTAACAACAGCAGCAGCGTCACCCCGGCGAGCGCGACGAGGAATACCTTCAGAAGTTCGGACAGCACATAGCGGGAAAGGATGGGCATGGCAGCGCCACTTTACCCATTTTTGGCAGGTGCGGAAATGACAGTTTGAGGGCGTATTATGAGCGCCATCGGCCTCGCGGGAGCCCTTGCGCTGTTGCCGGAAGTTTGTCGGCTGCCACGAAATTCGCGCGATTTACTTACCGGTTTGGATGCGGGCGCGTTGGTTGCGCAGTTCGTTCATCATGAAGCGCAATGCAGTGGCGTAATGACGAACGGCCTCGGCATAATCTTTTGCCTCAAGCGATTGCTTGCCCTTTAGATTGTGGGTGTTGAATTGCTCCCAATCGACGGACCAATGTTCCTCGGCGGCGGCCTCGCGGAGTTGTTCGATCATCGACATCAGTTCGCGGACCAGCACTTCGTTGGGCTGAACCTCGATGCAAGTATGGGGTCCGGCGCCCAACCGTGCTCCGGCGGGAAGATAGCGGACATCCTGTTGTGGTTGAGAAATTCGTTGCAGGGTTCCAATCAAACCTAGTGCCAGTGCAATCACCAGCGCCACAACGGCCGCTACGGTCCATTGAAAGGCTCCCAAACCGGCAGCGACGATCAGGCAAGCGCCGGCGGCAAGCCATAATGTTTGACTCGTGCGGGGCGAGGAAGGCGGCGCAGCGGGCTCGGGCGCAAGCGTTAGCGGCTCGGCCTGCCAACCAGCGGCAGGTGTCAGGGCGGGGCTTTTCACCCGGACGATTGTCACGGTCACGTTGTCCGGACCGCCGCGTAAATTGGCTAAATCGATCAGCACCTGTGCGGCTTCGGCGGGCGAAAGACACTGCAACAGGGCCCCGATTTCCGCATCTTGCACCTGGCCGGAAAGGCCGTCGCTGCACAGTAAAAAAGTGTCGCCGGCTTCTAGTGGAAACGGCCCTTCCAGATCAACTTTCACCTCAGCATGCGGACCCAACGAGCGGGTGATAATATTTTTAGGAACAAAGCCGGGAAGCGCATTTTTTGGCAATGAGCCAGCGGCGGACATTTCCCAAACAAGGCTGTGATCGAACGTCAGCTGCTCCAAACAGTTTCCGCGAAGCCGATATACGCGGCTATCGCCGACATGGGCCATCAGTGCGCCTTGCGGCAACAACAACAGCGCGCTGGCAGTGGTGCCCATGCCTTGGAAATCGGGATTGGCCTGGCCGCGGCTGTGGATTTGGCCGTTAACGTCCTCAATACTTTTGCGCAGCGCGTCGGCGGCGGGCAGGTCGCGGTATTTGAGGTACATGTGCGGAATGCCTTCGGCCGCCATTTCACTGGCCAGCTCGCCGGCAGCGTGAGCGCCCATTCCGTCGCAAACTACGAATAAATGACCGCGGCGAAACCACTGATCTTTATCCGGGGCGAGCACCTCGACGTGTGCATCCTGATTGTTGGCGCGACGCATTCCAACATCGCTTAATGCGATGTACTCGAGACAATTGTTCCAAGCTTGCGCCGATTCCATGTACGGGGCCTAGTGGATGATTTTTTCAGGCCGGCGCTTGAGCGTCAGCGACCGCAAACCGGGCGGCGTCGAGTGAGCTATAAAATGGACGGACGGAACAATGACCGAGGCGGAAAACTGAAAAACGGTGTGCGACATGCCAGCGTCGCGCCCCGATTGCGCTACGCATCGCAGAATGCCTATTCTAACTGGTATTATAGGGTGGGAGTAGTGTGTAGAAGTCGGCTTTCAGCGGCAAAGGCCAGCGCGTTGGGAATCGGACTGGCAGCGGTTTAAATAGGGCGGCTATACTTCGCCGCTTTTCTCGTTTGGCCGTTCGTGCCTGCCGCTTGCTGAATCGACTCTATGTTGTTTTTTTCTGGTGCCTATTGTTTCCGCCGCTGGGGGTTTGCGCTGACGTTGTTGGCGCTGGCGGGCGGGTTTGCGGGCTGCGTGGAACGGCGGATGACGATTCGCAGCAATCCGCCGGGAGCGCAGGTTTATGTGGACGACTATGAAATCGGCACCACGCCGGTATCGACCGGTTACATTTATTACGGCACGCGGAAAATTCGACTGGTGAAAGACGGCTACGAAACGCTGACGGTTTATCAGCCCATGCCACCGCCTTGGTACGATTGGCCCGGCATCGACTTTTTTAGCGAGAACTTGTGGCCGCACAAAATTCGCGATGAACGGGCGCTGGAGTATCAGATGAGCCCGATGGTAACCGTGCCGACCGACGAACTGCGCGCGCGCGCCGAACAATTGCGCAGCGCAAACCAAGTGGTGCCCGCGGCAGCGGCGCAACCGATCGCGGGACCGCTACCCATTAGTCAGCCGGCGATTGTGCAGCCGCAGGAGCTGCCGGCACCTGTGAACATGGGTCCGCCGACAATTCCGCCAAGCGCGGCCGGTGCACCTGCGACAGTGCCGGCGCCGGTTTACAATACGGCCCCGCCGCTGAACACCTTGGCGCCCCCCGGCAATTTTACCCCGCAGGGTGGATATCCGGCGCAACCAGGTGCTTTGCCGGCGCCCAGTACGGCGCCCATGCCAAACTATGCTCCGCCAGGTAGCGCGCCGACCAACACACCGGGCACAGCCCCGCCATTTGGCCAACCGCCAATCCCGCCCGGCTGGCGTCCGATTGGCGAAGCGCCGACGCCGCTGCAACGATAGAAATCGCGGCGCAATTTGTGCTACTTCAGCAGCGCCGCAATCACAATCGCCACCAGCAGCACGACAATCGGCCAGAGAATCATCCGGCCCATGCCGCGGAAGTCGTTATCTTCTTCCGGCGTGGATGCGATGTACGTGGCCCAGAAGTCGTCATCATCATCGGGTGCCATTACCCAAAGTATAGCTTTTGCGCGGGCAGCTTCCGGCGCGGATATTAGCGACTGAGAGAACCGGACGCTAGCGCGTTCCGGCTGATTTAATCAGCCGCGGGGCGCTAGCCCCCGGTTTTGGAAAAGCTGCGAGAGAATCACTTCAAGCCCGGACCGGGGGCGATGGCGTCGGTCAGCACGACGCCGGGGTGCCGGGCGACTTTGTCCGTGATGATGTTTACATTGCAGACGATCGGCTCCAGCTCGCGAGTCAGGCGGTTTACGTTAAGGGCCGCCTGGTTGAGGTTGTTGTACATTTCAGGATTGTTGACCAGTTGGCCGAGGGAACCCTCTTTGCTATTTAAAGAGCGACTGAATTTATTGAATTGGCCCAACAGCTCGTCGAGGCGTTCGACGCTTTGAGCAATGTTACTGACCATGCCTTCGCCCTGTTCGTCGAGGGCCTTGGTGACGGTTTGCATGTTCCGCAGGTTGTCGTTGGCCAGGGCCAAAGTTTTTTGCATGCCGGTGATGGTGTCGCGTGTTTCGCCGAGCAGTTGCGGCATGTTGCCGATGGTCTGTTTCAGATCGGTCTTGAGTTTTTCATCACCGACCACGTCGTCGACATTTTTGAGGGTCTTTTGGAACAAGATCATGGTCTGGTCGGTGTCGTCGATGATCCTGGAGAGCTGCTCTTTATTGGTGCCGAGCATGTCGTTGATGTTTTTGGCCAGCTTGCCAACTTCGGTGCCCGCATCGGTGAGCGATTCGGCGGCGCGATTCAGATTTCCTTCGATGTTAGCGAAGGCCTGCAATGGATCGACCGAGACGCTGCCTGCCAGCAAGTCACCAGATTGAATTCGAGCTCGCTGAACGGCTTTATTCGGTCCGGGGACGAATTCCAGTTCGGCATCGCCCAACAGGCCGGATTTGATGCGCACCACTTCGTCGCGATATAGTTCGATGCCACCGTCGATGCCGGCCGTGACCAGCACTTCGTTATCGGGGGCGAACTGAACTTTAGTCACGCGGCCGATGCGAATGCCGCTTTTGCGGACGGGAGTGTCTTGCGAAATGCCGGGAGCGGACGCGAATTTTATGTAAACAACGTACGTTCCGCGCAGCAGTGCCGGCGCTTCGCCAAACAGTAGCATGAGTATGCCGGTGATAATCAGTGCGGCCAGCACCGTTACACCGACGCGGAATTGTACGACACGTTCGTCCATTGCGGGCAGAGTGAGTAAGTTAGGAGGTGAGTAAGTGAGGGATTAGTGGTTAATGGCTTGAGTCCAGATGATTGTGTTTTTGCATTTCTTTGAGACGGGGGCCGCCTTCGCCGCGGACGAATTGGGCGACGCGCTTGTCCGCGCTGCGTTCCAAGGCATCGGGGGGACCATCGAAAATGATTTGCGGTTCGTCGGATTTTAGATTCGCCAGCGGAAACATCATGACCACGCGGTCGGCCACTTTGCGGACCGTATTCATGTCGTGAGTGACGACAATGCTGGTGACGGAGTGCAGCTTGCGCGTGCTGACGATAAGCTGGTTAATCACGTCGCTCATGATCGGATCCAATCCAGTAGTCGGCTCGTCGTAGAGCATGAGTTCGGGGTCCAGGGCTAATGCCCGGGCGAGGCCGACGCGTTTTCGCATGCCGCCGGACAGTTCGGCGGGGCGTTTTTCGAGGGCTTCGGTCGGAAGGCCGACTTCGGCGACTTTTTCCATGACGGTTTGGCGAATTTCTTCGGGAGATTTGTCGGTGTGTTCTTTGAGCGGGAAGGCGACGTTTTGGATGACGGTCAGGCTGTCGAACAAGGCCGCGCCTTGGAATAAAAAGCCGTAGCGAGTTCGCTCGTGGGCGATTTCGCGATCGTTAAGCTCGGCAAGATTTTTTCCTTCGAAATGCACCTCGCCTTTGGTCGGGCGACTAAGGCCGATGAGCATTTTCAAAAATACGGTTTTGCCGCAGCCGCTTTCGCCGATGACGCACAGCGTTTGCCCGCGGGGCACGGCGACGTTCAGTTCGCGCAGCACGGCCTGCTGCCCAAAACGAACGCTGAGGTCGTGGGTTTCGATCAACGGTTTGGAAGTGTCGCCGGTCATGCTCAAAACAGCTTGGCCTGATTGGGCCACAGATATTGGTACAGGGCGTTCAGGCCGATGTTGAGGAACAAATCGAGGATCAAAATAAGGACGAAGGAATAGACGAACGCGTTGGTTGCGGCGCGGCCGACGCCTTCGGCGCCGGGATCGCAATGGAAGCCACGATGGCAGCTAATTTGGGCAATGGCGGCGCCGAAAAACAAGCTTTTGAAAATACCGACGTATAAATCAAAGTTGCCCACATAGCGCTGCGAATTTTCCCAATAAAAATGGGAATCGATTTGCAGGATATTGATGCTGTAAAACGCGCCGCCGACGACGCCCATAAAGTCGGCCATGACGGTTAGGGCCGGAATCAGCAGCAGGCAGCCCAGGAATCGCGGAACCACTAAATAGTAGATGGGATTGGCGCCCATGGAAGTCAGCGCGTCGATTTGCTCGGTGACGCGCATCGTGCCCAATTCGGCGGCGATGGCGCTGCCCACACGGCCGGCCAGCATGGTAGCGGCCAGCACGGGCCCAAGTTCGCGGACGAGCGATTCGTTGATCACGGCGCCCAGGCGGCTTTCCAAGTGCATTTGGCGGAACTGATCGTAGCTTTGCACCGATAGCACCATGCCAATGAACGTGCCGGTGATGGCGACAACGGGCAGGCTGAGGACGCCGATCTGATAAAAATTTGGCAAGAGCGTATCTTTGCGCGGGAGCCGGGTGGTCATCCAGCGAAAAGTGCGGCCAGTGAAAAGTGCAACATCGCCGATGGTTGCTATCCAGCGAATGACGACTTCGCCCAAATCGGCAATCCAATCGATCGCGCCGCCCAGCGGGCCGCGGGAATGCGAGGGATGCGGAAGTGAGGGACTCGCTTCGGTGGACATTTGCGGCGGTGAGTAGGTAAGGAAGTGAGGAAGTAATTAGTATCGAGGCGCGGGGATAGACCTTGCGCGCACGAGTTGCCGTCATATAACATTCGACAGCAAAACCTTACTGCTTGAGAGAAGTGTGCCGGATAAGGCGGCATTTCCGATTGTTGAAGATCGGCAAAGCTGCTCCCGCTGCTAGCAAACTAAAAAACCCCAGGGTTTGCGCCCCTGGGGTTTTTGAAATGAATGGCTACACTCCCGGCCGGAGGTCGGGCTAATGATGGTATCGCGGTGGGTTACGGACCTTCGCCGGCGGGTTCAGGCTGGTCGTCGTCGGATTCGTCGGGTGTCGAGGAGGCTGTCGCAGCGACGAGTTCGGGCTCGCCCACCATACCGATGAAGCTGAGGTGCTTCACTTTGCCTTCGTCGTCCTTTTTCACGTCAACGACGATGGTATCTTTGCCCTTGAACTCGCCCTTGAGCAATTCTTCGGACAGCGGATCTTCGACGCGCTGCTCGATTTCGCGGCGCAGCGGCCGGGCGCCGAAATCGAGGTTCGAACCGCGGCGGATGACAAATTCCTTGGCGGCATCGGTCAGGACCAATTTCAGGCCGCGTTCGGCCAAACGCTTGCGGACTTTCGACAACTCGATATCGATCACGTGCTTCAAGTCGTCCTTATCGAGATGGCGGAAGACGATCAAATCGTCGAGGCGGTTAAGGAACTCTGGCCGGAAAACTTTTTCAATCCGCTCGGTGACGCGCTCCTTCATGCTGTCGTAGGAAGCATCGCCGCCGGCTTTGCGGAAGCCGAAATCGGATTCGTTCTTGATGGCCTCGGCGCCGGCGTTGGTGGTCATAATCAAAATCGCGTTACGGAAATCGACGTGCCGGCCGAAGCTGTCGGTAAGGCGGCCTTCCTCCATCACTTGCAGCAGCATGTTGAACACGTCGGGGTGGGCCTTTTCGATTTCGTCCAGTAGCACGACCGCATAGGGCCGGCGGCGGATTTTTTCGGTAAGCTGGCCACCTTCTTCGTAGCCGACATAGCCCGGCGGCGCGCCGATCAAGCGGCTCACGTTGTGCTTTTCCATGTATTCGCTCATGTCGATTTGAATGAGCGCTTCTTCATCGCCGAACATGAATTCGGCCAGCGCCTTGGCGAGCAGGGTTTTGCCCACGCCCGTCGGGCCGGCGAAAATGAAGCAACCCGTGGGCCGCTTGGGGTCCTTTAGGCCGCTACGGCTGCGACGGACTGCTTTGGAAATGCTTTTGATGGCTTCGTCCTGGCTGACGACGCGCTTGTGGAGATCCGTCTCCATTTGCATCAGGCGCTTGCTGTCTTCGGTGGTCATCCGGGTCAGCGGGATGCCGGTCATTTTAGAAACGACTTCGGCAATCACTTCCTCGTCCACCACGCCATCGGCCTCGCGCGATTTGTCGCGCCAGTCGCGGGTAATTTGCTGCTTTTTCTTTTTCAGTTTGTCGGCGGAATCGCGGAGCGAAGCGGCCTTTTCAAAATCTTGATTGGCGACCGCTTCTTCCTTTTCCTTGTTCAGCTTTTCGACTTCGTCGTCGATTTCCTTCAAATCCGGCGGCTTGGTCATCGCCTTCAGACGCACCCGGGCGCCGGCTTCGTCAATCACGTCGATGGCCTTGTCGGGCAGGCACCGGCCGGTGATGTAACGGCTGGACAGTTCCACGGCCGCAGCAATCGCGTCCTCGGTAATTTGCACACGGTGGTGCGATTCGTACCGATCGCGCAGGCCTTTGAGGATTTCGATCGTCTCGGGTTTGCTCGACGGTTCGACAATGATTTCCTGAAAGCGGCGGGCCAGCGCGCTGTCCTTTTCAATGTACTTACGGTACTCGTCGAGCGTCGTGGCGCCAATGCATTGAATTTCGCCGCGCGCGAGCGCGGGTTTCAGCACATTGCTGGCATCGATGGCGCCTTCGGCGCCACCGGCACCGACAAGGGTGTGCAACTCGTCGATGAAGAGGATCGTGTTTTTGGCGCGGCGAACTTCGTTCATCACCGCTTTGATGCGTTCTTCGAATTGGCCACGATATTTGGTGCCGGCGACCATCATCGCCAAATCGAGCACGACAATCCGCTTGTCGCTCATAATTTCCGGAACGTTGCCGTCGATGACGCGCTGAGCCAGGCCCTCCACAATGGCGGTTTTGCCCACGCCGGCTTCGCCCAACAGGACGGGATTGTTCTTCGTCCGACGGCACAGAATTTGGATCGCGCGTTCGATTTCACGTTCGCGCCCGATCACCGGGTCCAGCTTGGTTTGGCGGGCCAGTTCGGTCAGATCGCGGCCGAAGCTGTCCAGCGCCGGCGTTTTCGATTTGCCGCTTTTACCCGTGGGTTCCGAGGCGCCACTACCGCCACCGCCGCCGCTGCGTTCCATGCCGCCGCGTTCGCCGCCTTCGCTTTCCATGCCGTGGCCCAGCAGGCTGAGCACTTCTTCGCGGACGTCTTCCAGTTTCAGGCCAAGGTTCATTAGCACTTGCGCGGCGACGCCTTCCTGTTCGCGCAGCAATCCAAGCAGAATATGCTCGGTGCCCACGTAATTGTGATTCAAATTACGGGCTTCCTCCATGGCGTATTCGATCACTTTTTTGGCACGCGGCGTTTGCGGCAACTTGCCCATCGTCACCATGTCGGGTCCGCTTTGGACAAGCTTTTCGACTTCCAGGCGGATTTTGCGCAGGTCGATGTCCAGGTTCTTCAGCACGTTGGCGGCAACGCCACTCCCCTCTTTAATCAGACCCAGCAACACGTGTTCCGTGCCGATGTATTCGTGGTTGAAGCGCTGGGCTTCTTGATTGGCCAGTTGCATGACTTTGCGGGCCCGATCGGTAAAGCGTTCGTACATGGTAAATCCTGTGTCTGGGTGTCTATGTTTCTAGTTGTCGCAAGCGAAGCAAATAGACACTGATTTTTTATGCTGCTTTGGTGGCCGAACTATTTGAATTGTCGGCCCGATTGGTTAATGGCGTTGGTTCATCTGGCTGCGGGTTCTCGGTCGATGGGTTTTGAAGTTGGTTGAAAAGATCGTCTAACAGTTGTCGTTCGCGGGCTATTTCGCTTTGCCATTTGTCGGCCCCGTCCATCGCGGCCAGGCGGCGAAGTCGTTCCGAAGCTTCGGCCAGTTGGCCGGTGCGACGCAACATACTGGCCATCAACAAATGAGCATCCACATCCTTTCCGTTATTGGCAATCAATTGCGTCAGCAAGTGTTCGGCTTTAATCCAGTTCCCAGTTAAGTATTCGCGTTGGGCGCGGCGAAACAAGTCCTCGGCGGTTTTGGTAGCCTGTTGCGGGTTGTCGCTCAGCAACTGCCGAAACGACAGCGTAACCGAGGCAGCCCACACCACTAATAGCAAAACCCATACCCCCAGCCGCGACCACGGGTCGATCCATTCAGTCCAAACCAGGGTCGAAACCAGGGCCAAGTTCAGCAGCCACGCAAACCCACAGCCGATGGCCAATCCCCACCACGCTCCGGAAAACCAGAGCTGCGTAAGGCCAGGCCACAGCGGTGTGAACCATCGTGCGTAGCGCATCGTCCTTGAATTGCTCCGTGAACCCTAACCGGCCTGTCCCAACCGTTCCTCGTCATCCATGACATTGACCGGCCGCCGTCTCGAATCAGCCGCGGGGCGCTAGCCCCCGGTTTAATTCGATCAGCCGCAGGGCGCTAGCCCCGGTTTAATCCGATCAGCCGCGGGGCGCTAGCCCCCGGTTTCGAAACAGCCCTGGTCACAAACCACTAAACTAACTTCCGCTGCGGAATTCTAACCCCGGATTTGGGCCGCAGCAAGGCAAAACGGCACTTGAAGTTGCGCCCCTCTCGTGCTGCCATATTTCCGCCCGCCAATTCTGTCGCTGGCCTCTACCAGGCCGGGATAAATGTCGCCGACCAACCCTCGGGCACTGGCGGGAATGGATGCAGAAGGTCAACAATGATGATCAACTGCCATCACAATAACCAGTTATGTCCCACGCCGAGCCACCTTCCGCCCCAGTTCCCATGCACCCCACCGGGAAAACCGGTATTTTGCGAATCCTGGATGCCGAAGCCAACCGTGCAGCCGAAGGGCTCCGGGTGGTCGAAGATTACGTCCGATTCGTGCTGGACGATCGACATTTAACCGAGCTGGCCAAGCACTTGCGGCACGATCTAACCGCAGCTCTCGCTCGCCTGGCAACGACCGACCGCTTGGCCGCCCGGGAATCCGAATCCGACGTGGGGGCAGTGCTAGCAAACCCCGGCCCGCATCGCTCTAGCCCCTCCGACGTCGCGGCTGCCAGTTTCAATCGTTTGCAGCAAGCGCTTCGCAGCCTGGAAGAATACGCAAAACTCGTCGATACCGCGATGGCCGCCGAAGTCGAACGCATTCGCTTTCGATCGTACACCCTCCAGCGGGCCGTCGGCATTACGGCCGATTCCATTTCCCGCTTGGCCGGCGCACGGCTCTATGTGCTCGTCGACGGTGGCGCCGATCAGGAAACATTTGCAGGCTTGATCGAAACATTAGTGGCAGCCGGCGTCCACATATTCCAACTGCGCGATAAAAAATTGACTGATGCCCAATTGCTTGCCCGCGCGCGCACCTTGCGCGAAATCACCCGCTGCACCCCTGTCCCCAAATCGGTTGTCACTCATTCGCTGTTCATCATGAACGACCGCCCCGACCTGGCCGTTCTGAGCGGCGCCGACGGCGTCCACGTCGGTCAGGACGAACTCAGCATCAAAGACGCCCGGGCAATCGTCGGCCCGCATTCCCTGATCGGCGTCTCCACCCACAACATCGATCAAGCCCGCCGCGCCGTTCTCGACGGCGCCAACTACATCGGCGTCGGCCCCACCTTCCCCTCGCAAACAAAAAATTTCGATTCCTTCACCGGCCTCGACTTCATCCGCGCCGTCGCCGCCGAAATCTCCCTCCCCGCCTTCGCCATCGGCGGCATCACCCTCGAAAACCTCCCCCAAGTCACTTCCGCCGGCCTCTCCCGCGTTGCTCTGAGCGGCGCAATTGTGAATTCCACCAACCCCACCACCGCCACCTGCGATTTTTTGGCAAAGCTGGGCTAGTTGTCCCCTCGCCCTTCGCGCCTCTCGTGGCCCAGCGGGGCAACCTCATTTCGGCGCCCGCCGACCAACTCATTGGCCCAACGGGCCCACCTATGTCAGCCCAGGGCAACGCCCTGGGTTTCGGGCCACCACCTAAACAAACGCCCCAACGGGCTACGCCGTTAACGATTTTATATCGAGCAAACCGGCATTTACATGAAGGGCCGGATAGGCAAAAAGCCAGACTCCCCTGCGACAAACTGAAGACGCTTCAGCTTGAAAGG
>Ga0182024_10003743_pt1 | contig 35824 bp, 31 predicted proteins | sample P32metaG_FD_120480 | JGI IMG/M metagenome (GOLD analysis project Ga0182024, IMG submission 120480) | Permafrost microbial communities from Stordalen Mire, Sweden - P3-2 metaG (Illumina Assembly) | ecosystem: Environmental > Terrestrial > Soil > Wetlands > Permafrost | place: Sweden: Stordalen...
ACATGTCGCCGCGTCCCAACAACGCTTCGGCACCGTTCGAATCCAGAATGGTTCGCGAATCCACCTTGGTCGCCAGGCGGAAGGAAACGCGGGTAGGTACATTAGCCTTGATCAGGCCGGTAATCACATCTACTGACGGCCGCTGCGTAGCCAACACCAGGTGAATGCCGACTGCCCGGGCCATCTGCGCCAGGCGGGTGATCGCCTCTTCCACGTTGGCCTTATCCAGCATCATCAGATCGGCGAGCTCGTCGATGATGATGATGATGTGCGGCAGCGGTTGCTCTTCTTCCCCTTCTTCGAAGAGGCTGGGCGTCTGGTTGTCGAAGAGCTTGTTGTATTGATCGATATTCCTGACACTGCGGGAGGCCAACAGTTTCAGCCGCCGCTCCATCTCGCGCACTGCGTTGCGTAGGGCATTGGCGGCCAGCTTGGGCTCGGTAATGATCGGCGTGAACAGGTGGGGTATGCCTTCGTACATTCCCAGTTCCACCCGCTTTGGATCGACCAGGATCATCCTTACCTGCTGCGGCGTCGCCTTGTAGAGCACAGACATGATCATGGCGTTGATGGCGACCGACTTGCCGCTGCCCGTGGATCCGGCGATCAGCACGTGGGGCATGGTCGCGAGGTCGGCGGTCACAATGCGTCCGTTGATGTCTTTCCCCATCGCCAGCGTCAGCTTGGACTTGGTCTGGGTGAAGTTCTCGGCTTCAATCACATCCCGCAGCCAGATGGTTTCGCGGTCGTGATTCGGCACCTGGATGCCCACGGTGCTCTTTCCCGCCATGCGTTCGATCAGGATGCTCTCGGCGCGCATCGCCAGGCATAAGTCCTCTGCCAGGCCGGTCACGCGGCTGTACTTGACTCCGGCTTCGGGGCGGAACTCGTAGGTGGTGACCACCGGCCCGGGGTTGATCTGCACCACCTGGCCGCGCACGTCGAACTCCGCGCATTTTTCTACCAGGACGCGGGCCTGGCTGCGTAGATCGTCTTCGCGCACAATCTGCGACTCGTCGCTGCGGTGCAGCAGCGTGCTAGGCGGCAGGCTGTAGCCGCTGACGGCGCGGGGAGCCAGGGTGACCGGGCGGGCATCGGCGTCGGCGCGGTTCTTTACCGAGATAGTTTGCGCTTGCTTTGCGGGCTGTGGCCGTTCCGCTATCGGGGCTGCCACGGCCGCCTCTGCTTCGTATGCCGTATCGTCATCCATCGGCTCCGGCTCCCGATCGGGAATGCTGGTGCGCGGCATCTGGTTCCAAAGTGAGGGTGTGTGTGGTTGAGGAGCGGCTTCAGGCTTCGCTGCGGGCTCCCCGGCGCTCACGTCGGCAAAGGCGGAGCGGCGTGAGGTGGGAATCCTCTCCTCTGCCCGTTGCGCTTGCCTGCCGGCGGTATCTCTCGCGGCTGCGCGCTTCGCGGCATTCTTTTCTGCGTTGGCGAGCGCCCGTTTTTGGGCCCGGGCAGAACGCCAGTTGCGCACCCGGTCGCGCCACACCAGCACAAAAGCGAAGTGAACCGCCAGCCACTGTTGAGCGGTGTTGAAACTGAACGTGGTGGACAGATAGAGCGCGATCACCACCATGCTCACAATCACGATGGCAGCGCCCGGAAAGTTGAGATATCGGACCAGCGAATCCACCACCAGGCGGCCGGTCAGGCCTTCCACAGGCAGGGCATGCATCCAGCGGAGATGGCCAGGCATGAGACCGAAGATGGCGGGTGCAAATACCAGGTAAAGAAAAACGCCGGACACTTTCGCACCGAGAGAACCGGCCGGGCGCGATCGCAGCCATGTCCAACCCAGTGCAGCCAGCATCAACGGGACCATAAAGGCGGCGACACCTTCCAATTGCAGCAACAGGTCGCTGAGCGAAGCGCCGATGAGCCCAATCCAGTTATGGACCGGCCGGCCAACGGCGCCGACCGTATTGAATGACGGATCGGTGGGGCGATAAGAGGCAAGGGCGAGGAAGAGGAGGCTCGCGGCCACCATCAGCACCATGCCTGTCACTTCATTCAGGCGACGGTTGCGAGTCGGCGTCAATGCCAGTTTGAGTGGCTTCATCGGGGATCTTTGCGGTGCTTGCCGCCTGCGAAGGGATGCAGGTACGGCTGCCAATTCGAACGCCAGAGTGGCTTCATTATCCCAGAGATGAGTGGGGGAAAACGAAAAACAGCGCCCCACGGGAGAGCGGGGAACCGATTCCGTGACTCCCTTAAAGGGTGGGGCAGCCGAGAGGCGCACCGCAGGTCCCTCGGCTACGCTCGGGATGACAGAAAGGAAAGGTTTGCTGTAGGGAGAAGGCGGTTGCTGGAGGAAAGGGCGGTTGTCAAAGGAGAGGGTGTTTGTCAAAGGAGAGGGTGTTTGTCAAAGGAGACCTGATGGGGGGCGGTACGCTTTTCCACCACAACCGCCCTTTATTTTGGCAACCGCCGTCTCCCTACAGCAAACCTTTCCTTTCTGTCATCCCGAGCGTAGCCGAGGGACCTGCGGTGCGCCTCTCGGCTTGCCCGAATATCAAGGTTTAGGCGCCGGCAGCGGACTACTCACTTGAAGGCGCCAAATCCCGTTACGCCGGATAAGAACGTGCAGGACGTTTTCGCTGAACGCAGCCTGAGTGCCAGGCTTGGTATAGACCTTGGTATAAGTCACGCAGGCCGTATCGCCAAACAGGTGTTGCCGCATATTAGTAGCGGTAATCAGGTACGGCTGGCGGCGGCGTTCGTGCCGGTCCAGACGGCTCAGCACATCCGCTTTCGTGGAAGTTGAGCCATCCGGCTTGAGTCCGACGTAGTCGTCAGCAAGAATCGTGCCCGCGATCGCTGTGTCGTCTTCTATCTCAGCCCGCAGATACTCTTCTTCCAGCCGTCGCAAGACCTCTAGGTCCCTCTGGGGAGAGTTAGCGGGTGGCTGGGCAGGTAAGAGCCTGCCGGGAGCGAGAATCATCAGACTCAGGACCAGGGCACCCATGCTCCGGCCGATGCTTTGGAGGCTACTTCTCGACTTCAACCCCGCGCCAGAAAGCTACATGGTTCTTGACGTTACGGGCTGCCGGCTTAGGGTCCGGATAGTACCAGGCGGCATCCTGATTTTCTTGTCCGTCGACCAAAAGACTGTAATACCTCGCTTGTCCCTTCCAGGGGCAAGTTGAAATCGTCGAGCTGGGGCGAAAGAATTCCCGCTTCAGAGAGCTCTCCGGGAAGTAAATATTGCCCTCAACCATCTCTGTGGTATCGCTTTCCGCGATTACTTTGCCGTTCCAGGTTGCCTTTGCCATAACTGGGGTTAAATCCTGCATTCCTTCCTACCCTCTCTTCACCTTAGCAGATGGATGCCCGCTGTGGCATCTACCCTCGTTAGACGATTGAACACACGAAAACGCGACAGTGTTCAGTCAAGCCGAAAGCACTGCCGCGCGCGGTTAGTTGAAAAGCTTTAAGAGGTCTAGTGCATCTCCGACGTGCTGCTCTGCTTGCCTTGGTCGGCCAGCATCGACAGCTTGGTGATGTGGATGGTCTTCGCGGAATCATCCATCTTGGCCACTACGCTGACATGATGACCCTCGTGACCCTTGACCGCTTCCGGATCGTCGATGGTATAGACGCTCTTATTGGCGTCGTCCACAAAAACTGGCTTCGCTCCGCCGCCGATGCACTTTTTCACGCAGGCCACATCCGGAGCACTGCCGTTGTGTTTGGCTCCGCACATCGAATCACTGATATATCCAGAAACCTTCGCGGCGCTCATATCCGCAGCCATTGCCGGGATGGTCGAGAGTGCTAGAACTACTAAAAATGCTTTCATGTTGGCTCCATGCGATCGAATAGGTGAAACAACCGCCAAAGGATTTGTACGCCCCGGCTCGCATCCTGGCAAGTCCCGAGGGCGAAAGCAGTTTGACCCTATTCAACCAACTGGAAGCGGCTCTGCCTTAGTCTGATAGCGCATCGCCTCAATGGATTCCACCTGGGGCTCGGCGATCTTCCTGGAATAAGTGCAAGCCACCTGCTCTGCCGGCTCTTCCGCCGCGCCTTTCTTAGCCCGCTTTTTGGGCGCCTCGTCCTCTGCGGCAGACTTGCGGTTGTTAGGACATACCAGGTAGGTCCCGGTGGTGCGCGTCTTCTCCAGCAGGTACGGGCTGCCGCATTCCGGACACTTCTCCGGCACCGGCTTGGCATTCGAAGTAAAGTCACACTTCGGATAATTGGTGCAGCCATAAAAGAGGTTGCCGCGCCTGGCCTTCCGCTCTGCGATGTCTCCATCGCCGCACTTGGGGCACTTCATTCCTTCGACCAGGTTCTGCTTGATGTACTTGCATTTTGGATAGCCGCTGCAGGAGACGAACTCTCCGTACTGACCGTTGCGCAGCACCAGTTGTAGTCCGCATTTGGGACAATTCTCGTCCAGCGGTTGCGGCGCCTTTTGCTGCTGTTTCTGGGTCAGCTTGCGGGTGGTCTTGCAGGGCGGATCTTCGTTGTAACCGGGGCAGGCCATGAACGCGCCGAAGCGTCCCCGCTTCAGCACCATGACCCGGCCGCAAGCCTCACAGTACTCCTCCGTCTGCTCCCCTTCCTGACCTTCCTGGGTATTCATCTCAGGTTTGGCGGCAAAGTTCTCTTTGGTGAAGGTGCAGCTGTTCTTGTCTTTCTTGTTATACGTACTGCAGGCGAAGAAGCTGCCGAACTTACCCCACTTCAGTACCAGGGGCGAACCGCAGACATCGCACTTCTCGTCTGTCGGCTTTTCCATCCGCTTGATGTTTTCCATGTGCTTGCCGGCATGTTCGAGCTCTTTCTCGAAATGCCCATAGAAAGCACCCAGCAAGGTGGTCCATACTTCCTTGCCGTCTTCGATATCGTCCAGTTCTTCTTCCAGTTTGGCGGTGTATTGCGGGTCGAAGATATAGGGGAAGTTGGCCACCAGCAGGTCGGTGACCACAAAGCCAATCTCAGTGGGAATGAATTTCGCGCCCCTGCCGACTCCCACCTTCTGTACGTACTCGCGTTCCTGAATCGTATTGATGATGGTGGCGTATGTGGAAGGCCGTCCGATGCCGCGCTCTTCCAGCTCTTTCACCAGCGACGCTTCGTTGAAGCGCGGACGAGGCTCGGTCGCGTGTTCTTCGGGCAGCAGAGCATTCAAGGAGAGTGCCTGCCCATTCTCAAGCGCGGGAAGCCGATTCTTGAGCTCGTCGTCCTCGTCGTCTCTCTTCTCTTTGGCTTCCTCATAGACCTTGAGGAAACCGTCAAACTTCATGACTGAACCCGTAACGCGGAAGTTATAGCTGCGGTCTGCCTTGGCAACAATATCGACCGTCGTCTGGTCGAACACGGCGGGGACCATCTGCGATGCGACAAAGCGCTGCCAGATCAGCCGGTACAGGCGATACTGTTCGTCACTGAGATAGTGCTTAATCTCTTCCGGATGATGAGCAACGCTGCTGGGGCGGATAGCCTCGTGTGCATCTTGCGCGTCCTTCTTGCTTTTGAATACGTTGGGCGCGGCCGGCAGATAGTCTTTGCCGTGGTTTTGTTCAATCCAATTGCGTGCTTCGGCGATTGCATCGGGCGAAACGCGCGTGGAATCGGTACGCATGTAGGTGATGAGGCCGACCGCTCCCTCGCTGCCCAGCTCAATGCCTTCATACAAACGCTGCGCTACACCCATGGTGCGCCGCACGCTGAAGCCCAACTGGCGCGAGGCATCCTGTTGCAACTTGCTGGTAGTGAAAGGTGCGGTGGGATTGCGCCGGCGTTCCTTCTTTTCTACGTTCTGTACTGACCACCTGGCATTTTCAATCGCCGCGACGACGGCGTCCATCTGCTGCTTGTTGGGTAGCGAAGGAGCATCGACTGTTTCGACGACCGCCTTTACTCCATCGATCCCAGTGAAGCGCGCAGTAAACCCTGTCTTTTCGTTTGCCGGAGTGAGCTGGGCATCGAGGGTCCAATACTCGACCGGAACGAATGCTTTGATCTCGCGCTCGCGTTCCACGATGAGACGCAACGCAACGGTCTGTACACGGCCCGCGGAAAGGCCGCGCCGCACCTTATCCCACAGCAAAGGTGAAATCTGGTAGCCCACAATGCGATCGAGCACGCGTCTTGTCTGTTGCGCGTCCACCAGGTTGCGATCCACTTCGCGGGTGTGTTCAAAGGCCTCATGCACCGCCTTCGCAGTGATTTCATTAAACGTGACGCGACGAATCGAATTGCCTTTAGACAGACCCTTCAGCTCATCTTCAAGATGCGCTGCGATCGCTTCTCCTTCGCGATCAGGGTCAGGCGCCAGATAGATAGTGGTCGCAGCCTTAGCCAGCTTCTTCAGCCGGTCGACAACTTTTTCTTTTCCCGGAATGACGATGAGTTCAGGCGTGAAACTGCCGTCGCTTAGGTCCACGCCAATCTTGTTTTTGGGCAGATCTTTAATGTGGCCGACGGAGGCTTCGACGGTGAAGTCTTTTCCGAGATATTTGCTGATCGTCTTTGCCTTCGCGGGGGATTCGACGATCACTAGTGATTTACTCATTGCATTCCTTAAACCCGATGACGACCAGGGACAACAAAACCTCTTCCAATGGGACTGACTGTACCACCTGGAAGGTTCACAGTTATTTACTTATCGTGATCCGCGTGTTGGCGGCAGCTTGCATCAGCGTAGGTCAGGATGTGCTTTCTCCTGCCCTGTCTGCAACTTCCGCGTCTGCAACTTATGGTGCAGAGAGGCGAGAACTTTACATTCGTCTGACGTAGTTCTTGCCCGGAAGTTGTTTAATCCGGTTGGCAAGCTCGAGTTCGAACAAGGCAGTGAAGATTTCAGAAGAAGTCAGTTTTGACTCCAGCATTTCCATCAGCTCATCCAATTGCACCGCTTCATCGTGGCGCAGCGCGTTGAGCACTACCTTTTCCGGCTCCTGCAGCGGAAGTTCTTCAACAATCGATGCAGCTTGCTCCGGTTGCGATGCAAAACCTAGTTCGCCTTCCAATTGCAACCGTACCTGCGTGGGCAACTCCTGCCACACATCCTCCCACGTCGCCACCAGCTTAGCGCCCTGTTTTATCAACGTGTTGGGGCCCCAGGCGTTCTTAGTGGTCACGTTACCCGGCACCGCATAGACGTCGCGATTCTGCTCCAGCGCGCATCGCGCGGTTACCCGGGTGCCGCTATTCTCGCCGGCCTCCACCACCAGCACGCCGATACTTATGCCGCTGATGATCCGGTTGCGCTTGGGAAAGTTTTGCGGCGCCGGGAAGGTGCCCAACCTGTACTCCGAAACGATGGTCCCTCCAGCGACGAGAATGTTTTCGGCCAGAGATTTATTTTCTTTAGGGTAAATTACGTCCACCCCGGTGCCCCATACCGCGACGGTGCTGCCGCCTGCGGCCAGCGCCCCGCGATGCGCGGCAGTGTCGACGCCCCTGGCCATGCCGCTGAGAATGACCATTCGATGGCTTGCCAGATCGCGGGCCAGGATCTCTGCCATCCCCGTGCCGTACGGAGTTGGATGCCGCGTGCCCACGACTGCAATCGCCGGCCGAGTCAGCAGCTTCACGTCGCCCAGCACCCAAAGCACCGGCGGAGGATCGAAAATCTCCCGCAGCTGCTCGGGATAATCCTCGTCTTCAAAAGTGAGGATCTGGCCTTTCTGTTCTCCGACCCGCACTAGCTCCCGTTCCGCCTCGGTGCGCGCCTTGCCAGTGAAAAGGAACTGGGCAGCCGGCGCAGGAAAGTTAAGCGATTCAAGTTCGGTCAAGGAAAGGCGAAACAGGCAGGAGAGGTCGGGTAAAGCCTTCGCGGCCCTTAGGATGCGCTTGGGTCCCAGGCCGGGTGTCAGGGTGAGCGCAACCCAGGCGAGCCGGTTTTGTTCAGGCGAAATCATCGCTGCATGCCAAGGTACACTAGTGAGTGACCCTCGAACTCAAACGCCGCATGCGCATGGCGGCGATTCACTTCCTTAATCCTGCTCCATTAATGTGGGACTTCGAACACGAGCCCCGGCGCAGCGATCTGCGTGAACGCTACCGGATCGGCTACACCACGCCCTCACGATGCGCGCGCGAGTTGGCTGCCGGTGAAGCGGATATCGGCCTGGTCCCGGTCGCGGCCCACGCCACCACTCCCTCGCTGCTCATCGTACCCGGTTGCGCCATAGCTGCTCTCGATCGGGTGCGCTCCATCATTTTGGTGGTGCGTCCCGAGCAGGGGGTCAGCGCGGTGCGAACTGTCGCCGCAGACACTTCTTCGCGGACTTCCTATGCTTACGCCCGCATCCTGTTCAACATCTTTTGGAAGGTTCCGGCTGTGTTCGTTCCCCACCCGCCGGTACTTGAATCCATGCTTGCGGTTGCCGATGCGGCTTTGCTGATCGGCGACCCCGCCCTCCTGGCCCTGGAGGATAGGGAGGCCCGCGAGGCCCGGACGGGGGAGCCGCTGCTCTACCTGGACCTGGCGCACGAGTGGCATGGCTTTACCGGGCTGCCCTGGGTTTCAGCCTTTTGGGCGGTACGGTCAGGAGCACTGGAGGAGACCGGCGCCCGCGCCGCGGACCTGGTCGCGGATCTGCAGGCTTCCCGGGACCATGGGCTCGCGCACTTGGACGATCTGGCTGAGGAGTGGTCGGAGCGCATCGCAGTCCCGCGAGACACCATCCGCTTTTACCTGAGCAGCAACATCCACTACATATTGGATGAGGCCTGTCTGCGCGGGCTGGACTTGTTTTATCAGCTCGCAGCCGAGTGCGGCGCCCTGCCACCGGCGAGCGCCTTGACTATCCTTTAACAGTATCCAAGCGGGATTGCGTCGCCGAAGCCCATTTCTGCGTCAAATGGCTCAGTGATCCAGGCATCTGCAAAGCATAAGGCCGCCGGGAGTGGCCACTCGGCGCATGGGCTGCACTGGCTCATGGGATTCGGCACCTTGGGGCTATTCGCCGTCTCGGTGATCGATTCGTCGATCATTCCCCTGCCGGTACCAGGCAGCACGGATCTTCTGCTGATCCTGCTCGTAGCCCATCGCGGAGATCCCGTGTTGGCGGCCGTGGCTGCTACGGTTGGGTCCATCCTGGGCGGCTATTTGACGTGGGCTACCGGGGCGAAGGGTGGAGAAGCCGCGCTCCATCGCTACCTGCCCAGGCGATTCGGGCGGCGCCTGTCCAAGTGGGTAGAGAAGAGTGGAACCGTTGCCGTTACCGTTTCGGCCTTGCTTCCCCCGCCTTTTCCACTGATGCCTCTATTGCTTGCCGCGGGCGCCTTAGGAGTTTCGCGGAAGAGGTTCCTGATTTCTTTCAGCCTGGCGAGAACCTTTCGTTATGCGCTGGTAGCGTGGCTTGCCGCTACCTACGGCCGCGCTGTGGATCGCGCCTTTCGTCACTACCTGGCCGGCTGGAGCACCACCATCATGTGGAGTTATTTGGGCTTAGTGGTGGCTGGTATCGTGTACGGTTTGTGGAAGTTCCGCCACCAGCGCCGGCAGCCAGGCCTACCCCAGGGCGCCCTCAGCACTAAATAGAGGGTTTCCCTTTGACAGAGCGACGTTGGCCTTCCCTGATGGGAAAACGTCTGCTGACGAAGGGCACGGCTTCAGCCGTGCCAAAATAACCGTGGCTGATGGCTCTGAAGAGCGTGTGTGCGAACTCCATTGCCAAACTCAGTCCCGCAGGGACGGCTGAACTTAGCCCAGGACGCTAGTCCTGGGTCTGGAGTTTCTACATTTCAGAGACGATGTACCTGAGGAAACACGGGGTTTCCGTGAGTCACCGCCCTGATGCTTTGTATCAGGGCACGGCTTTTAGCCGTGCCGCACAGGTGTCACTATGATTGGGCTTTAGCCCCTGCTCGCTTTCGTTCTGCCAGATAGGTGAAGCAGTAAGGAAACGTTTCCGGCGAGTCCACCAATCCTTCCCTAACGGGATTGTTGCGGTTCGACTGTAACAACGCCTTGCCGATGCTTGTCTTCGTGGTTACAAAAAACGTGCGCGACGGACTCAGGATTCGATCCCCGCTCGCATTGCGCTTAGGGTTTGCCATTCCCAGGGGCTAAAGCCCGATTCCTTTCCGTAGTGTTGCGGCATGGCTGGAAGCCATGCCCTGATACAAAGCCAGTCCTGATCCAATCAGAAGTAGCACTGCAAGGGAACGGGGAGCCGCCTCGGCCTTGGAAAAATGTAGAAACTTCAGAGCCCAGGACGCTAGTCCTGGGTTGGATGGAAATGACGATCCAGTCCCGCAGGGACGGCTGGAAATTGGCCGCGACGTAATCCTGGACAACCCCCAGCCGTCCCTTCGGGACTGAGTTTGGAGACTTCTTTCCACAGCAAGGCTAACGTCGGGCCTTCTTACATCTCCCAGCGAAGCAGGCAAGCCCCCACCGTAAACCCCGCGCCCACAGATGCCAGCAACACCAGGCTCTCCTTCTGCAACCGATGCTCATCCAGGGCTGTCTGCATGGCCAGCGGGATGGTCGCTGCAGTGGTGTTTCCGAAGCGATCAATATTGATGATCACTCGTTCCAGTGGCAGGCCCAGGCGCTCCGCCGTAGACAAAATGATGCGCCTGTTCGCCTGATGGGGGATGAAACAGGCCAGATCACTTGCGCCGATGTGGTTGGCTTCCAGCAGTTTGCTCGAGGTCTCTACCATCTTGCGCACAGCGTATTTGTAAACCGCCTGTCCGTCCTGATGCACGTAGTGCATTCTCTCCGCGATAGTTTCAGGAGAAGCAGGGCAGCGGCTGCCTCCGGCAGGCATGTTCAATGCCGCCGCACCGGATCCATCAATCTCGTGGCGGAAATCGATCAACCCGACCTCACCCTCTTCGGTCGGTTCGACCAGGACCGCGCCGGCGCCATCGCCAAAGATGACGCAGGTCGTGCGGTCGGTATAGTCGATGATCGACGACATGGTGTCCGCCCCAATCACCAGAACCTTGGAGTGGACCCCGGACTCGACCAGTTTGGCTCCCACCTGAAGCGCGTAAAGAAAACCGGAGCAAGCTGCGGAAAGATCGAAGCCCCACGCACCGTGGGCGCCAAGCTTGTCCTGTACCAGGCAAGCAGTGGCGGGGAAAAGCATGTCAGGAGTAACGGTGGCGACGATCACCACCTCCACCTCGTTGGGCTGGACCCCCCGATAGGCCAGGCAGCGGCGCGCTGCTTCGACCGCCATATCACTGGTCGCCATGCCGGGTTCCACCAGGTGGCGCTCGCGAATGCCGAGACGCTGCATGATCCACTCATCGGAGGTGTTTACCATTTTTGCCAGATCGGCATTATTGAGGATGCGCGGCGGCACATAGGTGCCCAGGGCGCTGATTTTCGCGCGGCGTGGCGCACGCGGACGCAGTTCGATGCTCAATATACTTCTCCGTTATTCGATATTCGCGAAGGGAAGCCGGTCGCCGACGAACCACAATGGAAGAGGAGTAGAGGAGTTGGAAGGATCACGGGAGGTCGTCTGTACCGGGCAACCTACTGCGCACACACTGACCCGTTACCGTTGCTTCCTTCCGGACCTGGCGGGGTTGGCGGGGTTGCGTCGCGTAGGACCCGGCACCCATTGATAATATCACCGGCACCGGGCTGTGATCGACCCCAACAGATACATCAGTAGCCGTTAGCAATCAGGTATTCCACCGTGAGATCAAACTGCTCCCCCCGACGCTCGATGAACGATCGCTGTTCCATAAACTTGATGTGCACATCCGCTTCGATATTGACCGGCTGCCCGGCCTTCAGGGCATGCAAATTGGTTCGCGCATAGGTGTGAGGAATGATCGCCACGCTGACCACGTCGCCTTCCGGCGTGCCCGGCTCCCATCGAGCGATAGTCAGGCTGATCCCTTCAATCGCGATGGATCCTTTCTCTACCATGTAGCGGCTTACGTTTGTGGGAACGGCCACCCTGAGCCACCAATCGGCGAACGCCGGATCGGCGTGGGCTTCGACCGGCTCGAGGCTTAACAGAGTGCCCCTGCCGTCGACATGGCCCTGGACCACGTGGCCCCCAAGCGGAGTTCCCGCCGGCGTCGGCAATTCCAGATTTACTGTGGACCCCGGAGCAAGCAGAGAGAGGGAAGTGCGCGCCACCGTTTCCGCAGCCAGGTCGGCATGAAACCGAGGCGGAGTCGCGTCGGATTCGATATCCACCGCAGTCAGGCACACGCCGCTGACCGCGATGCTGTCGCCAGTGCGCAGCAGGGCGCTATGAATCAGGGGTGCGGCAATGGCAATCCGCATGGAACCCTCGCGGTGTTCGACGGCGAGGATGGCGCCCGTGGTTTCTATCAGCCCGGTAAACATCTCAGCTTAATTTAAATCACTTCCGACCAGGGATCGTGGAGGCAGGCTTCCAGCGCGAAATCCTGGCCAAACTGTTTCAACGAATAGTTTTCAATCGCAGGCAATCCGTCGATCGAGGAGAGCATCGGGACTGCTGCCTTCCCCAGAAACCTGGGCGCGTAAAACAACGTGAGTTTATCCACCAGCCCCTGGTTGAGAGCGGACGTATAGACCTCCGCACCGCCTTCGAGCAACACGTTGGTGATCTGTATCTCTGCCAAGCGGACCAGCGCCTCCTGCAAAGGGATGCGTGGGCCACGATGCGCGATCTGCTGCAGGCGAACGCCACGAGCTTCGAGCGCCCTTTGCGTGGCGACGTCAGCCTGGCTGAAAAAGATGAGCACGTCCTGGTAAGCAGTCTTTACCAACTGGGAGTCCAGCGGAGTGCGCAGCGTGGAGTCCAACACAATGCGCTGCAATGGCCGCCGCCGGGGCAAGTCGCTGCGATCCGTCAGCAAAGGATCGTCGGCGAGGATCGTTCCCACCCCCACTAGCAGTGCATCCGCGGCGTGGCGCATGCGATGCACCTCAGCACGAGCTTCCGCTCCGCTGATCCAAAAGTGGCCGCGGACAGAATTCTCTGCCGGCGCGATGCGGCCATCCAGCGTAGCGGCAACTTTCATAGTGACGAAAGGAAGAAAGCTGGTGACGAATTTTGCAAAGCCGTCGTTGAGCCTGCGAGCCGGCTCCTCCAGCACACCCGTGCTGACCTCCACCCCAGCCGCACGAAGCTTGGCGATACCTTTACCGTGAACCTGCGGGTTGGGGTCGGCGGTGGCCACCACCGCGCGCGCGATGCCGGCGGCTATCAACGCATCCGCACAGGGCCCCGTTCGTCCCTGGTGGCTGCAGGGTTCGAGGGTCACATAAGCGGTCGCCCCATGAGCCAGGGGGCCCGCTTGTTTGATGGCAATGACTTCGGCGTGGTCGCGGCGATCGTACTCGTGAAAGCCCTCGCCCACCACGGCATCACCCCGAACCAGCACGCAGCCGACGGCCGGGTTAGGGGAGGCGAGACCGACAGACTTCTCGGCCTGTTGCAACGCAAGTTCCATCCACTGCTGGTCAATATCCGGCATCCTGATCTTTCTAATTGCCGAGCAAAGAATCTACGAAGGCTTTGCTGTCAAACGGCAAAAGGTCGTCCAGCTTCTCTCCCACTCCAACATATCTGACCGGCACTTTGAGCTCACGCGCAATAGCTACGGCGATACCGCCTTTGGCGGTCCCGTCGAGTTTGGTGAGCACGATGCCCGTGACACCCGCCGACTCGGTGAACAGCCGCGCCTGTTGCAATCCGTTCTGGCCAGTGGTCGCGTCCATGACCAGCAGAACCTCGTGGGGAGCACTGGGAATGATCCGTTCCGCGGTTCTCCGCATCTTGCTCAACTCCGCCATCAGGTTGTCTTTGGTGTGCAAACGGCCGGCCGTGTCGACGATGAGGACATCGGTAGCCCGTGCCTGGGCGGCACGCATGGCATCGAAAAGGACGGCGGAGGGATCGCCGCCTTGCTTGGTCTTGATCATCTCCACCCCCGAGCGCTGGCCCCAGACCTCGAGTTGTTCGATGGCCGCGGCGCGGAAGGTGTCGGCCGCACAGAGCAAAACCGTCTTGCCCTGGCCACGAAAATAGCTGGCCAGTTTTCCCGTGGTGGTGGTCTTGCCGGTTCCGTTCACCCCCACCAACATGATGACGAAGGGTGGCGCCGTATATCGGAGTTTGAAGAAATTCTCCTCCTCCCGGGCGTCCAGGATGGATTGGATTTCCGCTTTCAGCAATTGCTTCAGCTCCGCGCCGTTGTGGATCTCGTGCCGTTTCACCCGGGCGCGCAGAGCGTTGATGATCTCGGTCGACGTCCCAACCCCCAAGTCCGAGGCCACGAGGATCAACTCCAACTCTTCCAGGGCGGCTTCGTCGACCTCGTGGGTCAGGGCGACAATGCCTTCGATGCGATCGGTCAGGGTCTCGCGAGTGCGCGAGACTGCCTCCTTCATGCGGCCGAATATGCTCTTTTTCTCGGGTTCTTCCAGGCTGCCAAAAAGGGTTTGGATCATCGAAACGGCACTCGATACTGCATGATCTGAGTGTACAAGAGCACTTTCCCTTCCAACTCTGCGCAGGGAAGTGCCGCGATGTGCGGCTTTTCTTGAGGAAAACCCGCGTCGGCAGCGCTTGCGCTGTATACAGCGGAAAGGGAAAGTGCGGGGGCTATTCGTCGCGGCCAGGCCGGGCCATCAGTTCGCGGATGGCGTCCTGGGGCGACTTGCCATGCTCGAGGATGGCAGCCATCTGCTCCGTGATAGGCATCTCCACATTTTGAGCCTTGGCTAGTCCAAGCGCGGCAGAGGTCGTCCGCACCCCTTCCGCTACTTTGCCCTGCAGTTGCGCCAGGATGGTGGGCAGTTTGTGTCCCCGGCCCAGTTCCACGCCGACTGTTCGGTTGCGGGAGAGCGGCCCAGTACAGGTGAGCACCAGGTCCCCCAGGCCGGAAAGGCCGGCCAGTGTTTCCCGGCGGCCGCCGCAAGCCACCGCCAGGCGGGTGATCTCCGCCACTCCTCGAGTAATGATGGCCGCGGCGCTGTTATGACCCAAACCCAGGCCGGCCGCAATCCCGGCGGCGATGGCGATGACATTCTTGAGCGCTCCACCCAACTCGACTCCGATCACATCATCGTTGGTGTAGATCCGCAGGGCGGGTGAGCTGAGTTCTTCCTGCAGCCGATTGGCGATCGAGTTCTCGTCGCACGCGATGGTGACCGCCGTGGGGTCGCCGGCCGCCACTTCCTGGGCAAACGAGGGTCCACTCAGAACGCCCAGCCGCCTGTCATCAGGGTTCTGGTGGGCCAGAACCTGCTCGATGACTTGCGTCATCCGCAGGAAGGTCCCGTCCTCGATCCCCTTGGTGGCGCTGACGATGAGTTGCTGCGGCTCAAGGTGGGGAGCCATCTTCTGGTAGATCGTGCGCACATGTTGAGAGGGGACCGCGCTGATCACAATTTCAGCGCCTGCCAGGGCCGCAGCCAGATCCGTCAGTGGGTTGACCTGCGGAGGAATAGGAAACCCGGGCAGGTAGGTTCCCACTGCCGACGAATGGGACCACAGGGCGATGGAGTGATCGCCGCGCCGGGCCAGGCTCAGGGCCAGTGCGGTTCCCCAGGAGCCGCTGCCCACAATGGCAATGCGGCTCAAAAACGGTGCTCCGTGCCTTGCACCAGGCGCACGATGTTTTGCCGGTGCTTCACGATGACCATCCAGCAGCAGACGAAGACCGCCGCGCCGGATACGTAGCCATACCTGCCCGGCGATAGCCACAGCGTGAGGAAAGGAAGCACGACCGCCGCCAGAATCGAAGCCAGCGACACATAGCGGGTCAGAGCCACCACCGCGAGCCATAATACAAACGCAGAGAGCGCCGCCAACGGGCACAGTGCCAGAAAGACTCCAAACGCAGTGGCCACTCCTTTGCCGCCCTTGAAATGCAGCCAGACGGGGAACATGTGCCCCAGAATGACGAATAGCCCGGCCACGATAGCGAGATAGGTGACGGTTGTGGCGTCCTTTCCGCGGCTGAGAAAATATGCCACTGCCACTGCGGCATAACCCTTGCTGCCGTCGAGGACAAAGGTAAGAACACCCAATCCCTTCGCGCCCGACCGCAGCACGTTGGTGGCTCCGATGTTGCCGCTGCCCTTGGCGCGGATATCCTCCTTGCGCACCAGCCACACCAGCAGGAATCCGAACGGGATGGAACCCAGCAGATACGCCACGATCACGACGATCAGATACAGAGGCATGGGTGGTTTGAGTGTAGCAGCGGCTGTATAGCTGATTGGTGTACGGCGGTCATCTGGTAAATTAGGTTCCGATGTTCATCAAGTTTATTTTGCAGTACGCAGCTGTGGGAGTCACCGCGCTTACGGTCGCACTGCCGGCCCAGGCAAGCAACCCATTGGTGATTAAGACGCACCAGGGAAAGGTCCAGGGAAAAATGAGCGCGGATAGCCAGACGCGGGATTTTCTGGGTATTCCTTTTGCCGCGCCTCCTGTTGGACCATTGCGCTGGAAGCCCCCGCAACCCGCTGCCAAATGGCAAGGCGTGCGTCAGGCCAACAGCTTCGGCTCGCGCTGTATGCAGCAGGAGCGCTACGATGACATGGTGTTCCGCGACCCAGGTGAGAGCGAGGACTGCCTCACCCTGAACGTCTGGGCGCCCGCTGGTAAGACCAAGAGCAAACTCCCGGTCATGGTCTGGATTTTTGGCGGCGGGTTTGCGGGCGGTGGGACGTCGGAACCGCGGCAGGACGGCGAACATCTCAGCCACAAGGGCGTGCTGGTGGTCTCCATGAATTACCGGCTGGGCATTTTTGGTTTCTTTGCCACCCGGGAGTTGGCCGCCGAGGACGCACACCACGCAGCCGGCAACTACGGGCTGCTCGATGAATTGGCTGCTATCCAGTGGGTGCACCGCAACATCGCGGCCTTTGGCGGCGACCCGGACAACGTCACCATTTTCGGCGAGTCGGCGGGTTCGTTTGCCGTCAGCGCGCAAATGGCGTCGCCGCTCGCCAAGGGCTTGTTCGCCCACGCCATAGGGGAAAGCGGGGGAGCGTTTGCCAGCAAGGAATTGAATTTTCCGCCGCTCGACAAGTTCGAACAAGAAAACGAGGAGTATTTTCACAGCGTTCTCACCGACAGCAGTTTGGCCGCTCTGCGAGCGACCAGCAGCGCTGACATACTCAAACTGGCAACGCAAAAGGCTCCCGGCAAACCTCGCTTCGGGCCGGATATCGACGGCTACTTCCTGCCCGAAAGCATTCCCGCGATTTACGCCGCGGGTAAGCAAGCGCACATACCGCTGATTGCCGGTTGGAACCAGGATGAAGGAACCAGCACCATTGTGAAGGCGCCGGAAAAAGGGACCATGGACGGTTTGCGCGCTACGGCCGTGAAGGAATTCGGCCCGCGCGCCGAGGACTTCCTGAAGGTGTACCACGCCAACGATGATGCCGAGGCATTGCGTGTTGCCGAAGACTTCTCGGGCGACAACTTCCTGGTTTATTCCACCTGGGCGTGGCTGGAAGCGCATGGGAAGACCGGTGGCTCACCAGTCTATCGGTATCTGTTTGCGCTTCCATCACCGGGAGATCCCTACCATCCCGTCTCTGCCGGTGCTTTCCACTCCGACGAGATTGAGTATGTCTTCGGCAATCTTGACTCACGTAAGGGAGCGACCTTCCGGCCGGAAGACTACAAGCTTTCCGATTTGATGCAGACCTACTGGACGAACTTCGCCCGAACCGGAGACCCCAATGGTGATCCAGCGCCGCACTGGCCCAAGTACGATGCCACCGGCAACTGGCAGGTGATGCGTCTGAGCCCGGAGCCGGAAGCAGCTCCGGACCAGCATCGCGATCGCTATCTCTTTCTGCAGCAGGTATGGGGAGACGAAGGCCCCCAATCTGCCTCAAGGTAGTCAAACCGCAAACAGAGGAGTCCCTCCGAGGTTATAAAAACCTCGACCCAACAAACCTATCCTGACCCAGGATCCGTGATCAGGACAGAGTCTTGCCATCTCACGCCTGCTCCGTAGAATGACACAATGCCCAATCGCTCCACCGGCCCTGACACCGTGACCTCGACAGAGGAAACCCTGCCAACGGTCTGCCTGATCACGGCCGATGAGAACTTCCAGCGGGAAATCGAAGCCGAGCTGGCGCCGTGGTACCAGTTGCGCCACCGCAACCACTACGGGGACGCCGCTATCTGGATCCGCGAACAGCAGGCGCAAGCTGTGCTGGTCGATATCGATACCCAAGGCGATGAGGCCCATGCCGGTGTGGGAGTCCTGCGGGAGCTGCGCATCCTGGAGCGTGGCCTGGTCCTGATCTCGCTCAGCCGATCGCGTGCCCGTGCGGTCGAAAAGCAGGCCACAGAAGCGGGCAGCGATGCCCACTTCCACAGCCCGATCGATCCTTCGGAGCTGCGCCTGGTTCTCAAGACCACGCTCGAGACGCGCATCGAAGAGACGGAACGAGCGCGCATGCAACAGCAGGTGCTGGAGCGCAGCAAATTCCAGGACCTGGTGGGAGCGAGCGAAGCCATGCGTCGTGTCTACGACGCCATTTCCCAGGTAGCCGAAAGCCGCATCAACGTAATCGTCCGCGGGGAGAGCGGAACGGGGAAAGAACTGGTCGCGCGCGCGATCGTAGCCTTGAGCAGCCGGAGGAACAAACCCTTCATCAGTCTGAATTGCGCCGCTTTGCCCGAGAACCTGATCGAATCAGAGCTCTTTGGTCACGAGCGCGGCGCATTTACGGGAGCTAACGAGGCGAAGCCGGGCCAGATTGAGCTGGCCGACGGAGGCACTCTCTTTCTCGACGAGATTGCGACTCTAACCCTGCCCCTGCAAACCAAGCTGCTGCGTGTGCTCGAAGACCGGCAGGTGCAGCGGCTGGGTGGACGCCAGGCGCGCAAGATTGATTTCCGTCTGATTTGTGCCACCAATGAGCCCCTGGAAGAAATGGCGCGCAGCGGAAAGTTCCGCGAAGACCTCTACTACCGCATTCACGTGGTGCCGATTCAGTTGCCCCCACTCCGTGAGCGAACTGGGGATATTGCACTCCTTGCCGACTACTTCCTGCGCATCCACCTGTTGGCCAATGGGCTGGAGCAGAAGCGCCTCACGCCGGACGCCCTGGCCGCTCTGGAGGAACATTCCTGGCCGGGCAACGTGCGCGAGCTCGAAAATCTTATCCAGCGACTGGTGATTATGGTTCTCGGACCCACCATCGGCCTCGAGCATCTGCCGCAGCAATTGCTGGCGCAGAGCGTAACGGCTCACGAAGCCATTCTGCTCCCAGAGAATGGCGTGCGCTTCGATGACGAAATACGTGAGTTGGAGGTCGCGCTGCTGGCAGCCGCTCTGAGGCGCTCGGATGGAAGCAAGGCGGCCGCCGCACGGCTGCTGCATCTTGATTCCCAGCGGATGAAGTATTTGTGCCGCAAGTACTCACTCTAGGGCTGAGCCCTTCGCTAGGGTTAATTATTTAACCTCCATGGGTTAAAATTTAACCCATGGAGCAGCATTTGAAGACGCCGTTCCACTGAACCCGAAGCATTCGCCTGTCATTTCCGAGGTTTTCGGTGTTTTTCGGCTTACCCGGGGACGCGCAAGGTTTGGCCATTTGCTTGCACTAGGGTATTGCGTAAAACCGTTAAAACAACGAGTAGAACTCAGGACTGGGCCGGTTAGCTCCTGAATGGGTAAGTGAATATGGCTATCAAAAAGAAATCGCTCATCGGGGCCGCTGCTTCGAAGCCTAACGAAGCCGGCGGCACCAGCGGTGCAAAGCCCGAGCAGCCGACAAAGTCGGCCGCAGCCAAAAAGTTAGCGGTGGCCAAGCTGGCGACCGCCAAGCTCTCGACCGCAAAGCTGGCATTGCTCCGGAGGATAACCTGACAGGGGCCAATCTGCGTTGAAAAAGAGCTGACGGCGGCGTTTGCCGTTGTCGCTCTTTTAGTCGGGTCAATTTCAAACAGGCCAATTTTAAGATTTGACCAGTCGTGATTCCAAGTTGGCAATCAACTGCCAATCGTTTGACGTATAAGGTGCAAAACCAAAATCGAACTGAGGAGAAACCACAGTGGCTATCGAAAAGAAGTCTATCGTCAAGAAGAAGGTAGTGGCTCCCACCCCAATCAAGAAGAACTCCACGACAAAGGTGAAGGTCGACACTGCCAAGCCTGCGGCAAGCAAAGTTGTTGCTGCCATGAAGGTCTGGCAGTACTAGAGCTAAGAGGCGACAACGGCCCATGGCTATCGTTGCCTGTTGGCTACCAGAAGTGGGTGCGCATGATGTTGCGGAGGCTGGTCATGATCCGGCCGGCGAGACTACGGCGTCTGCCGAAGATCTTCGCTTGACCGCTCATGCCGGGCTGCATTCCGTCTTCCAACTCGTCCAGGGGCATTCGCGTGGTGAAGAAGGTCGGGACCGCTATGCCCTTGTACTTCTGCTCGGACAAAACACCTGCGGGCACGGGCACCGCTGAGCCTTCGATCGTTCCCAGTCGTGCCTGAATCTCGGAGAACCGGGAAGGCAGATGCAGGGATACCGGGTCCCCCACCCGGATACGATCCATTTCCGAAACCGGGATATATAACCTTGCCACCAGTTGCGACGGGTCGACGATCGTCAGCAGCGTCTCACCGGTGGTCACGTCGCGATTCAGCAGGCTTCCCGGATCGCTGGTCGCAACCACACCGGCTGCAGGCGCGCTCACTGCCAGCTGCGCACCCTCCTCGCGAGCGATCGCGCTGTTGCCCCGTGCAGCCTGCTGCGCAACCAGTGCCGGACCCAGCCCAGTGTGCTGCAACTCGGCAGAGAAGACCTGGGCTTGTGAGGATGCCACCTGCTCAGCCGCCTCTTCGCTGGCGCTGGCCGCATTCATACTCTGCAGTCTGGCCATCAACTGACCCTTGTGCACCGCGTCGCCCTCCTTCACGTAGACGGCCAGGATCTTTCCTGGCACGCCGGCATGCACCTGGTGAGTGTCCCGCGGCTCAATGACGAAGTAGGCATCTAACCGGTCCCGCATGATGGGCACAAAGAAAAGCGCGAGGACGACAATCCCCACTGCGGCGCGCAGAGGCGTCAGGTGAAAAGCACCTTCGGCCGTCCGGGTACGGAAGAAGTTCATAGCGAAATTCTGCAGCACCTGCAGTCGCGAACGAAAGATTACAAACGCCAGCAGCGCTGCGGGTACTAATGCAAGCTCGGCGAACCAGTGGAAGAAAACGTTGTAGCTGAAGCGGACAAACAGCCAGAGGAGCAGGTAACTGTAGGCCCCGGAAACCACCGCATAGAAAACGAAGAGCGGCACCCGCCGTCGAGAGACCACAGGTACGTCAACGGCGAGGCGAAAAACATGGCGCTGAATCCAGCCGATGAGAAACGATGTGGAACGTTCCTTGAGATCAGGGACGCGCAACCATTCCGAGAAAAAGTAATAGCCGTCCAGTTTGATCAGGGGATTCAGATTGATGACGACCACGGCGATCCCCGTTAGGAGAATGAGCTTGTAGCAGAACTCGTGGATCCACTCGCCCGGTTGCGTGTTGGTCCAAATGATGACCGCAACGCTGCAGAGCATCATCTCGATCCAGATTCCGGCGATAATCGTGGCCAGGCGTTGCAGCCTGCTGGCCGATACCCAGGATTCGGTGACGTCTACATAAAATGCCGGCGTCAGGTAAAGAAACATCAGACCCATGCTGTGCACTTCACCGCCGTAGTGCTTACAGGTGAGCCCATGCGAGCTCTCATGGAGAAAACCAATCACCAGAAGCATCCACCAGAACTCCACCAGGTCTGAAAAGGTCTTCCTGCTGAAGTCATAGTAGACAGGTATGTCCGGGCCGATGACATTCCATTTCGCGATGAAGACCACGGTTTCAATAACAAACAGCAGCACCGCAACCAGGACCATCCAGCGGTTGAAGGCGTATTTCCCAATCTTCTGGTCAAGCCAGGTGAAGTACCGGTCGGGATCCCAGGCCGAGAACTCTATATGCGCCACGTTGAAGCTGGAGCCGCTCTGCACCCGGCGGCTGCGCTGGGCCGCGAGCTTTTCATTCATGGCGATATTTTTTTCCTGCGGGTTCTTGTACCAGAAGCCGCCTTCATCCATGTTTTCGGCGAAGGTCCGCGCTTCTTCCGCTGCCAGCGGGATGCCCGTCTGCGCCTCGAAGGCGGCGCCGATTTCCTCGTAGGAACGCACTCCGTCAAACAAGCGTGCGAGTTGCCACTGAGTGGGTTTCATCCGTAACAGGTTGGCGGTGCTGCGCTGGTAGACAGCTACGATCGGTTCGCCGTCGGTCACATCGTCTCGGATGATCAGGTCGGGATCGATGCGCGGTGGACTTTTACGCGACAGCCGGGCGCGCGGAATGTCAGGAAGAGCTGCGTCGAGTGCCTCACTCAGGTTCATCGTGAGCTCAGCTTCACCTGCATCGACATGCCCGGCTTTAACAAAGGAGACGGCTTTTCCAGGTTGCCGATGACCTCGATACTGCCGCTGGCTGGATCGACGACCGGACTGACCCGGAAAACACTGGCCGGCTGCTTCAGATGAGGGTAATCCGTGGTGCTCAACTCCAGCTTGGCTCCCCTGGGGAAAAAAGCCATGGCCGACTCAGGCACGGTAAAGATGATGCGCAGAGGCGCCTGTGCTGTGATCCAGAACAGGGCATCGCCCTTCTTGACTCCCTGCGCTTCGTGTACCGAACGACGGCCAACTACGCCATCGAACGGGGCCGTGACGTGTGATTGATCCAGCTCGACATCGGCAGCGCGCAACTCCGCCTGGGCACCAGCTTCATCGGCCTTATAACGAGTCACCTGGGTCTTGGTCTCGGCGAGCTTGTATTGCACATGTTCCCAATCCTCCTCGTCGAGAATTTTTTCCGCCCGCATGGCGTCGGCCCGGCGCAAATCCGCCTCGTTGCTTTTTTGCTCGGATTGCCACGTCTGTATCTGCGCCCGCAGGGAATCGAGTTTGGCGGCTTTTTCTGCGCGCGTCGCCTGCAGCGCGCGATCGTCCAGCAAAGCCAACACCTCTCCTCGCTTTACGTGATCGCCAATTTCGACCTTGACCGCGGTGATGCGCCCGTCGCGCTCGGCCACCACGTCGGCCTGTTGTTCCACAATCAGCGGCCCAACGGTGGTGTAGGCGCGCCCTTCGCCGGTTGCGGGCGCCCCGGCTGGGGCGACGGCGGCTGGATTCGAAGGCGGGTCTGCGGCCGGAGCAGCCGGTGACGAGGCCAGCACCGGTCCCGGCGCGGCGGCGGATCCCTGATTACAGCCGGCAAGACAGCCCAGTGCTGCGAATGCGGCCAATACGAAAGTGCTACGGTTACTGATCCAGAATTTGCGCGGCATAATGGTTACCAACCGATCCAATCCCATAGCTTTTCCCACAGCCATAACGCTGGGGCGCGCAATAAAACATATCCCGCCGGGCGGAAGCCGGCAGAGATCTTCGCCCGTCCATCCATGCCGGTGCGCAGTTGCGCATTCCCGTTCGGTAGTAGCACATGGGCATAGAAAACGCGGCTGTCCCCACTTGGCCTCGCTTCGGGGCTGACGCTGAATACCTGGCCGTGCAGGGTCTGCGCTGGAAAGCTTTCCAGTTTGACGGCCGCGGTCTGACCGGCCCTTACCAGGTGGGCATCCTGCTGATCTACGGCAATGTTGATTCTCGCGCTCGCCAGGTTCAGGACCTGGGCGAAGGCTCCGCCGGCGTCGAGATGTTCGCCCACAGCATTCTGCAGATCGGGAGTCATGACCACTCCATCGATAGGCGAGCGAAGCTGAGCATTGGCAATACGTAACCGGGTCCGCTCCATTTCCGCGCGCAGGTAATCGGCCTGCGTGCGATCTTCCCCTGCCTGTGAGGAGTGCCTGGCCAGATCGCCCTGCATGGCCAGCATGGCCGCTTCATATTTGGCCTGCGCGGCGGTCAGCTGATTCCGCCATGACCAGTCGTCCATGGTTCCCAGCACTTCGCCACGGCTCACATGCTGGCCTTCCCGGGCATACACATTGGCAATGTTTCCCTCGACCGGCGCAGCCAGGGTAACGACGGATTGCGGGGCCACCACGGCAGTACCGCTGATGCGCAGCGGCAGGGGGCAGAAGATGAGCAACAGGATCGCCGCCACGATACTGCCCACGATCACCCCCTGCCGCTTGCGTTCACTGCGCAGAAAGGCCTGTTTCTTCTGTACCAGTGGTTCGAGCAGGCTGATGAGCGGGACTTCCCGGTACAGCAGCGCGTTGCGAATCGCCACCGTGGTCTGTCCCGCGAGGACCTTGATCATCTCGATATGCGCCTGCTCCAGAAAATCCGGGTCGCTGCTTTCATAGAGCAGCAACCCCACGCGTCCCTGGTCATCGGAAAGAGGGAGCGCAAACAGCGCACGATAGCCGCTGGCTTCGAAATGCTTACCGATGGCTGCGCGCACGCGGGGATCGTCGGTGTCTGGCTCCTCCTGGTGCCGGCGGATGAGCAGTTGGCGGTCATAGCTGGAGAGCCATTGCAGCAGCTCGCGCAGGCGCTCCACCTGGAATTCCCCCACCGGAATGTTGGCCATTCCGGAGACCGCTTTCAACTGCAGCCGCCCACGATTGTCGAGCGCAATCGAGCAGCGTTCAAATGGCAGCACCGATTGCGGACTGTTGACAATGATCTGCAGCAGGCGGTCGAGCCTGAGGGTGGAGGTGATCTCCGAGCTCACTTTCACCAGGGCTTGCAGAATCTCCAGCTTGCGCTCGGCGTACATCAGGCTGGCATTCTTGAGTGCACTCGAGACTGTTTCCGACATGCTGTTCATGAAGAACAGATCATCCTCGCTAAAGGAACCACCGCCGGCCTTGTTGACAGCCTCCAGCACGCCCAATTCGCTTTCTCCGCCTCCGCCCTGTTCGTGCTCGATGAGTGGCACCAGCAGCGCGCTGGTGATGGGTTGACCTTCGCCGGCGCGGTCATTACGGGAGGCCAGCCTGGGATCTTCAGGGTCGTTGATCAGCAGCGCCACGCCTTCTTCCGCCATGTCTCCGACGTAGCCCTGGCCCGCGTCCTCCGTAGTGCCTACTTCTGCGGTCGCGTCTTCTCCCCACGTGGAGACCATCCGCAGCCGGCCGCCGTCGAACATCCATAGATGGATGGCCTGGCAAGGCAGCATCGCCGCTACTTTGACTGGAATCAGTTCCAGCAGAGGCTCGAAATCGAGCGTCTCGTTGAGCGATTTTTCCAGGTCATACAGCTGGGTTAAGCGGTGAATCGAATCAAGCAGATTCTGCCGCTGTTCCTCGTACTGTTCCGCCGACTCGAGGGCGATTACGGCCAGTTCCGCCAGCCCTTCGAGCGACTGCAACGCGGCCTCGGTGAGTGGTTCGCTGAAGGTGACGATCTCGAAGACGCCCACCAGCTGCTCCTCCCGCAGCAGGGGCAGGTATCCGATGGACCGGATCGTCCGCAGTACGTGGATGTGGGCGTAATCCTCACGCGCCAATTGGCTGGCGGCGAAGACCAACGGGCGCGGCGACTCCAGCAGGGAAGCGAAGAGCGGCGCATCGGCCGCGATCGCGGGGTCCACTATCGAAATCTCGTCCGAAACCCCGAGCGCAATCCAGGACGCCTCCCGCAGGCTATAGAGCGCGCAAGCGCTGTCTGGAAGCATCTGGCGGATGGCATCGGCCAGCAACCCGGCGCGGGCCGCGATCTCGGGCGATGCCAGGAGTGACTGGGCAAGCCCCGAGAACTGTTGACTGTTTAGCCGAACGCCGGTTTGAATGGTCATGCTGGTCTGCTTGACGTATGGGGCAGGATAGGTTGATTGTTAATCTGGTCGGAGACTAGCAAGCACCATTTTGGGTGTAAAGAAAATTCGTGGCTGGGAGAGGAAGACGTGGATCTGGACATTCGACAGAGCGGTAACATCTGTTGCCTGAAATTGAAGGGACCGCTCAAGTACGGAGAAGGTGTCAAGCAGCTTGACGAGGCGGTCGAAGGCGCACTCAACACCGGGCACGTTCAACTCTTGTTGGATCTTTCCGCAATGCCCTACATCGATTCCAGCGGGATCGGAGCCATCGTCGACGCGCTACGCCAGGCCAAGAAGGCCGGCGGGGACGCCAAACTGGTCAGCCCTTCGCCCTTTGCGGCGAAGACGTTCAAAATGGTCGGCATTCTCACCCTGTTCAAGGTCTACGACACCGAGGCCGCAGCCGTAGAGGCATGCCCCGCATAGGGTCTACTTCAACCGCCGCCGAACCAAATCAAGAGCCAACTGGCTGGTCCACGCGCGAATATGTTCCCGGTCGCCGCCGAACCGCCGTTCCACAACATCAGTCTGCTTGCCATCGCTGACAGCAACGTAAACCAACCCAACCGGCTTCTCTTCCGACCCACCACCAGGGCCCGCGATGCCCGTGACACCCAAGCCAAACGTCGCAGACGTCTTCCGCCGAATGCCTTCCGCCAAAGCCCCAGCGACTTCCTTACTGACTGCTCCGTTGGCCTCAATCATCGACGGAGGCACACCCGCGAAAAGCGTCTTGAGCTCGTCGCTATAAACCACCGCTCCCCCCACAAACGATCGCGAGCTGCCGCTAATGCTGGTCAGGCGCTGCGCCACTAAACCCCCGGTGCAACTCTCCGCCACCGCCAGCGTTGACGCGTGCATGCCCAGGTAATAAAGAACGATCTGCTCTAACGACTCGGCCTGCGCTGAGTAGATAAACTCTTCCAGCTCTTCTTCAATCTTTCCCGCCAACTCGTCCACTCTTGCCTGGGCGGTCTCCTGGTCCCCTTTAGAACAAATCAGGTTCAGCGTAATGTCGCCGGTATGAGCGAGGATGGTGGTATCCACGTCCTTGTACTTGGTGTAAATCGGCGCGATGCGCGCATCGGCTTGCGATTCTCCGATCATTGCCGCCTTCAGCGTACGCATGGCGATGGTTCGCTTGGGGACCACAGCCCGCAGCCGGTCCATGCATTGGTCGTCAAACATAGCCTTCACTTCTGTCGGTGGCCCGGGGAGCAGAATCACCAGCTTGCGATGCTCACCATAAACAGTGTCCAGCCATTGCCCGGGCGCGGTGCCGCGGCCGTTTTCGAGAATTACCGAACCATCCAGCACATCCGCCTGGCGGGCGTTGTTGTCGGTCATCTGTATCCGCCGCGCAGCGAAGCGCGCGTACAGTGCGCCGACGATGTCCGGATTGCGGCGCAGGCGAATGCCCAGCGCTTCGGCCACTGCCTGCCGCGTCAGATCGTCTTCCGTGGGGCCCAATCCACCCATGGTGATCACGATGTCAGTGCGTCCAAGAGCAATGCGAATCGCGTTGGCGAGATTTGCCAGCCGGTCTCCCACAATAGTTTTGAAGGTGACATTGACGCCCAGCTGCAACAGCCGGTCGGTAAGGAAGAGGGAGTTTGTATCTTGCCGGTAGGGAGTTAGCAGTTCTGAACCGACTGCAATAATTTCGCAATTCATTCTTACCTGGATCCTCTAGAACAGACGCACGCCTTCGATGCCCAAACCAACATCATAGACCGCGCCATTGGCAGCCAGAATCGCATTCCCGCCGGGAACGAAAGCGAGACCTACGATACCAGAGCCGGCAAGCACCACGGAGGCGTCCCCCGCCGGACTAATGCAGACAATGCCGCGAGTGCCGTGAAAGGAAGCAGAGACGTACACGTTGCCGGCGACGTCGAATGCCAGTCCTTGCGGGCGGCCGAGCCCTCGATAATAGACCCGCACCACGCCGGCCTGATCGATGGCGTAAATCGAGTCATAGCTGGAGGTGCTCGGCGCGGCCACAAAAAGTGTTCCATCCTGGCCGAAGGCGAGATGGTAAGCAGCGATACTCGGTTCCAGAGTGGCGAATACAAAAATCTGCCTGTCCTGGGCAATCTTGAAGATGGTTCCGCTGCGGTCACCCACATAGAGGTTGCCCGCAGAATCGAAGGCAATTCCGGTCGCGATCCCCATTCCCTCGGCGTAGACCGACGATGCACCCTGAGGAGAGACGCGGTGCACCGTGCCATCCAGCCGCGAGGAAACATACAGGTATCCCTGGGCGTCGATCGCGAGGCCGGTGGCATTGGTAATCCCGCTCACGAAGGGCTGCATCTCTCCCGTGGGCGTGATGCGGTAGACCGAAACGGCGGTTTTTTGCCCGCGCGGACCCGAATCCGTGGAATAAATGTTGCCGCCGGCATCCACTGCGGGATTCCCGACAGGATGGAGATTTCCCGTGATCAGGCGAGCTATCTTCAGCCGGATGGAATTGCTGGACTGTCCGTTCTGCCGGATCTCCAGTTTCCCCGTCTGCACATCCTCGGGAACACGGACGATCATCCGGTTCGAACGGCTGAGCAGAACCGGAGCCACGATTCCGTCGAGCACAGCCACGGGCAGACGCGAGCGCACGGCCCCCAGTTGTGTTCCGCGAACCTCGATTTCTCCGCCCGGAAGCGCTGCATCGGGAATGGCGGAATCGATCCTGGGCGAGTTCGGAATGGGTGACTCCTTGGAGAATCTCATCGGCTGAGTTCCTGAACGCTTGTTAATTAGTTATTTCGGTGCAAACCGAAAGGCCTCAGCCAATCCAGTGTTGCAGCGCCAGCATCAAGAGCAAAGCATACACGCCTGCAGCGACATCATCGAGCATGATTCCCCAGCCTGCAGGCATGCTCTCAAGCTGCCTCGCAGGCCATGGTTTCACGATGTCAAAGAGACGGAAGAACAGAAACCCGGCTAGCAAGTGACTCAAGTTTACCCGCGAATGGATCAGCGCGATCCACTGCCCGGCGACCTCATCAATCACCACGTGCCCCGGGTCTTGGCGCTCGCTCTCCCGTTCCACCCGGGTAGCGGCGGGCACTCCAATCGCGATCGCGCACATTGCAGCCGCCAAAGTCAGCCAAGCCAGGGGCGCTGGAGCAAGGTGCAGGCCCTTGGCCGCTCCCAGCCATAGCAAAGCTGCCGCGGCGGATCCCCAGCTACCCGGACCGGGCCGGAGCAACCCGGCGCCGAAAAACGTCCCCACTGCCCAGGCCCACGCCGTCTTTCCCGCCCAGGCGGTCTTTCCTGCCCAAACCGGCTCATTCATCGCCGGGCTGGCGGGGCTGCATCCCTTCAATCTCTTCCAGCAGCTCCGGATCCAGCACCGGTGAGGAGATGCGGTAGACTCCGCTGGCCCACTTTCCCAGGTCGATGGTCTTGCAATGATCGCTGCAGAAGGGGAAATCCGCATCTTTGGCGGTGACGATATTCCCGCAAGTCGGGCAGCGCAGGCTTTTCATTTTTTTCGCCCGTTGGTTCATCACAACATTCCTTTTACGAAATAATCCTGCCTACCAGGTCATAATCCTGTGACTCGGTGATCTCGCACTGGTAAAACTGCCCCGGGTTCAACTGTTCGAATGGCCCAAAATCGTTGATGTAGACCTTGCCATCGATTTCCGGTGCCTGATGCTGGGTGCGGCCGTCCCATAGCAGCGGAGTCTCCTCGGACGGCCCTTCCACCAGCAAATCAAAGCGGCGTCCCACCAGGCGAGCCCTGGATTTACGGCTAATCGACTGTTGCAGGCGCATCAGGGAGCGGCGGCGGGCCTCGATGGTCCGCGCCGGCACTTTATCCCCCAGGTGGAAAGCGCCGGAGCCTTCTTCGTCCGAGTAACTGAAGACGCCCAGCCAGTCGAGTTGGGCAGCGCGGACAAAATCGCTCAGCACGGCAAAGTCGGCTTCACTTTCGCCCGGGAAGCCGGTAATGAATGTGGTCCGAATGGCCACATCGGGCACGGTTGCGCGAACCCGCTCAATGGTCTTGAGAAAGATATCGGCGTTGCCACCCCGGCGCATGCTCTTTAACACCGCGGCGGAGGCATGCTGCAGGGGCATGTCGAGGTACTTGCAGATGTTATCGTGACGGGCTATGGTTTCGAGCAGCCGCCCCGTAACCTTGTTGGGATACGCGTACAGGAAGCGCAGCCACTTGAGATCGGGAATCCGGGCCAGGCTGTCGAGCAGTTGCGCCAACCCGTCCTTCATGCCTAAATCCTCGCCGTAACAGGTCGTATCTTGCCCAATCAGCGTGAGTTCGCGCACCCCTTGGGCGACCAGTTGTTCGGCCTCGGCGACCACTGATTCGAAACGTCGCGAGCGAAATTTGCCGCGCAGATTGGGTATGACGCAGAAACTACAGGGATGGTCGCAGCCTTCAGCGATCTTGATGTAGGCCGAAGATTTCTGCGTTGCCAGCAGGCGGGGCGTGGTGTGGTCGTAAAGGTACTGCGGAAGCTTGGCCTCCGCCCCTTCCCACTGCTCCCGTGTGAAACGCCCCTGGGACTCGCGCAAATCGCCCTCTGGGCGGGAAGTGCTGCTGGGGAGAATGGAAAACAGCTGTGGGGACTGGGGCGGCGCGCTCGGCGTATCCAGCCCGGCGGCGGCAAGAATGGCCTCCAACTCGCCGGTACCGACCACGGCGTCCACTTCCGGCATATTCTTGAGGATTTCGTCGCGGTACCGTTCCACCAGGCAGCCGGCTACGATCAGCTTGCGGGCCTTACCGGATAGTTTGTGCTGCGCCATCTGGAGGATGGTGTCGATCGACTCCTGTTTCGCTTTATCGATGAAAGAGCAGGTATTTACCACCAGAATGTCGGCCGTCTCCGGGCGGCTGGTCATTTCCGCGCCTGCCCGGTCAAGCAAGCCCATCATGACTTCGCTATCGACCAGGTTTTTGGGGCAGCCCAGGCTCACAAAGCCGATACGCGGCCGCGGCTCGAGCACCGCATCCGCAACACCGGTTGTGCCCAAAGGCACTTCTTCTGTTAACTCTTGCTTCACCTTTCTATTCTAGAGCAATCAGCGAGTTACCGTTTGCGAGGTTACTTCAGCGGAACCTTCTGTGCCCAGGACGAAACAACCTCCGGCGTAATGCGTCCGTCTATTAAGTAGACAGAAAGGAGGGCGCCCAATGCAGGTTCCAATGATCGCAAATGTAAAACAAGCACATCATGCCGACATGGGCGAGCCCATCAAGTGTGCCGTAGTCTTGAAGCCAACCGCGGCTCAAAGACACAAGAGAGACATGGTTCGACACTTTGTCGTAGTCATTGCGCTGTTGGCAGTGCTCCTTTTGATTGCCATCGCCTTTTACTACACTGAGGGAAACTCGGTCACCGTGAAGCGCATCAATTCGCTCGCTGCGCATCATTCCTTTGCCCGCTTGAGCTAAAGAACAACTCCCCCGGATAATCAGGCATCCCCTAGGCATGAAAGCCTTAGGCATAATTCTGATCGTCCTGGGTGTCCTCGCGTTGGCATATGGGGGATTTACCTACACCCACGAGAAGAAGGTAGTTGATCTGGGTCCGATCCAGGCCTCCAGAAAAGAAACGAGCACGGTGCCATTACCCCCAATTCTTGGCGTCGTGGCCATCATCGGCGGCGGTGTACTGCTTTTCACCGGCAAACGATAGATCCTGACCACTTAGGTAGGTACGGGCTAAAGAGTCTGCATGAGTTCAGCCGTCCCTGCGGGACTCATTTGTAATCGGTAGGTTCTCACGCAAACTCTTCAGCCCGTACGAAACAAACTGCGGAAAATCTCTATACGAAGGGCACGGCTTCAGCCGTGCCGCAAACAGCCCACGCCGGACGGCTTAACAGGTTGCGGAAAAATACGAAAGCCGAATCCCTAGCCGCTCGGCACCCAAACCGATTCCTCCCTGGAAACGCGCAGGGTGCCCCAGGTCTCGCTTTTGAGACCTGGGATCCTCCTAGAAAAGGCCAATCGAGGTATTTTTCCGCAGCCTGTTAAGCCGCTGAGGTACGCTTTTCGGTCGGCCGCCGCTACTGGGGAGTAATAATCCCCCCGGCCCGATGTCTCCGCGGCAAAACCACTCCGCGATGATCAACTTCTTCCTCCCCTGAAGCGACCAAGCCATGACCTACCAAAAGTACCCCAGCACATAGAGGGCAAACGGTTTGCGCCGTTTCGGTCGAAATGTGGGTATGGCACTGGGTGCACTCCAGGTAGGCAATCGAAGGCATAAACCCATGATATCTGAAGGGTTTCCCATTTCGAGACACTCCAGCCAGCCGGGGGAAGAACAGGTAAAATAGAGGAGTGAGCATCCAGCTAATTGCGATCGACATCGACGGTACTCTGATGCCTTCAACGGGCCCCAAAATCAGTCCCCGCAACTGCGCCGCCCTGCAAGCGGCCGAAGCTGCGGGTATAGAGATTGTCATCTCCACCGGGCGGCGCCAGGCCTACGCTATGCCCCTGATTGCCCAGGTGGGTCTGAGTGAGAGCTCGGTGATGATTTCTTCCAACGGGGCAGTGCTCCGAGGTTTTGACGGTCACTTGCTGGACCGCCGTTTTCTGGCTGCGGAAACCGCCCGGCAGCTCTGTTTCCAGCTGCAGGGCTACGGCACCCTGGTGTTCACCTTTGACCGTGAAGGAGTGGGCGCCCTGGTCATTGAGAGCTTCCAACAGTTGCACGCCCGCATTGACCGCTGGGTGGAAGCAAATAAGCCCTACCTGGTTGAGTTCCAGCCCATCGAGCGGGCGTTCGATGCGGGCGAGGAACCGATCCAGGGTATGATCTGCGGCACAGTCGCGGAAATGGTGGAGGCGGAGAAGCAGTTGCTGATGAGCGACGTGGCGGGGCAGATTGCCATGCACCGTACCGAGTACGCCGCACGCAACCTGAGCATTCTCGACCTCTTACCGCCGGGTTGCTCCAAAGGCGCGGCGCTCGACAGCCTGGCCCGCATTCGCGGCCTGGAGCGGGAGGAGATCATGGCCATCGGTGACAACCTCAACGACCTGGAAATGTTGGAGTATGCCGGTCACGCGGTGGTCATGGCCAATGCCAGCGAAGAGATTCGTGCCCTGGCCCGGCGCCGGGGTTGGGAACTCACTGCCTCGAATGATGACGACGGGGTGGCCCGAGCCATCGAAGAGGTACTACGCCAGCGAATATCGATGCAAGATACCGACGGTAACGGGGAAGAGACAATCGCCACCGACCCCGTGGTACAGTTTGCCCAATGAGCAAAATCTCCGCCTTCGCCTGCTGGCTCGGGGTCCTCGCTATGCTGGGGATTGTTCCTGCCCTGCATGCCGCCGAAGAGGTCACCCTGAAAAACGGCTTCAACCTGCTGTGCGATCACCGCGAGCAGGTGGGCGATAAGGTGCGGCTGTTTACCAGCCGGGGCAGCAGTAATTTTGTCGAAGTCGATGCCGCCGAGATTGCCTCAGTGGACGTGGTGCCCGATCCTCCTCCGGCGGCTGTGCCCAGCGCGCCCGTCGCTCCCAGGCTTACCAACGCCGATGTGCACGAGTTGATTGCCCGGGCAGGGGCCAACCATAATCTCGACGTCGACTTGCTGGCCAGTGTGGTCCGGGCCGAGAGCGGCGGCAATATCCACGCGGTGAGCCGCACGGGAGCGCAGGGCCTGATGCAGTTAATGCCCGGAACTGCGGCGCAATTAGGCGTGACCGACAGCTTCCGTCCCGATGAGAACATCAATGGGGGCACCGCCTATCTGGACGCCCTGCTGCTGCGCTATCACGACCGGCTGGCGCTGGCGCTGGCGGCCTACAACGCCGGTCCGGCAGCGGTGGATAAATATCACGGAATCCCACCGTATCGCGAGACCCAGCTTTATGTTGCGCGCGTAATCCGCGAGTTCAACCGTAGGAAGCAGTGGGAGAGGCAGCACCCGGCCGGCACCGCCGCTCTTTCCTCCATGCCACCCAGCCGGTAAACCTCTCAACCGATCGCTCGCATTTTGGAGTCGCATGTGAAAAAGCATTCCTGGATCATGTACCTCGTAGGAGCGATTCTCCTGGGTGCGCTGGTGTGGCTGGTCCACAAGCGAGTCCACTTTCAGTGGAGCATCTTTCGCGATGAATTGCAGCACGTGGATTGGCGCCGCATCGTTCTCGGCATGGCCATGGTGGTGTTCTGTTACTGGCTGCGCGCGGCGCGTTGGGGAGTTCTGATTAAACCGCAGAAAAAGGTCAGCTCCTTTGCCTTGCTGGGCTCGCAGGTCATCGGTTTTACTGCGGTTGCACTTTTCGGTCGCCTGGCAGACTTGGTGCGTCCTTATCTGGTTGCGAAGCGAACCAAGCTGCCGGTGAGCTCGCAGATAGCGGTTTATACGGTGGAGCGCATGTTCGATCTCGGCGCCATGGCGCTGATATTTTCGGGTGCTTTACTGCTGGCGCCGGACCGCGCGACGCTGCCCCATCACGAGGCCCTGCAGCACGCCGCCTTGGGCGGTCTCGCATTGACCGTTGTTCTCGCCATTTTTGCCATCGCCGTGCGTGCTTCCGGTTTAGCGGTCGCCGCATTTGCGGAAAGGGCTCTTGGCTCTATGTCGCCCTCGCTTGGTGCATCGGCAGGAACCAAGATTCGCGCCTTTCGCGACGGGCTGGACTCCATCGCCACCATAGGAGACTTCTTCCGCGCTCTCGGCCTTTCCCTGGTGATGTGGGGCCTGATCACGGCTGCTTACCTCGAGACTGCCCGCGCATTCGTGCTCTCGCCCGAGTTATCCGCGATGACTTTGGCGCGCTGCATGGTGTTAATGGCCGCGAGCATGGTTGGCTCCATGGTCCAATTGCCGGTGATCGGATGGTTCACCCAGATCGGCGTGACCACCGGCGTGATGCAGCAGGTCTTCCATGTGCAGTTTGAGCCCGCGCTTGCCTGCGGCGCCATGCTGCTGATCGTCACCTTCATGTGCGTGATTCCTTTCGGCCTGATCTGGGCCCGCGTGGAGCACGTTTCGCTCAAGAAGATTTCCGAACAGTCGGAACAATTCAGTCAAGAAAGCGCCGAGCCGACCCCCGCCATCAGCGAAGCCTAACCTCTGGACCTTTCTCAGCAACACGCGCCGGGTGAACCCTTTCCCAACAACAAACCGAGGGTCAAACCTTTCCCAACCACAGAACCCCGGGGCGTGCCCTTCGTCGAGATGCGGAGCCGCCTGCAGATCTGCCGCACTTTCAAGCAATCCACGACTGCTAGAATTTAATTACTGATGAAATGCCCTTATTGCGGATTTGCGCAGGATCGAGTCGTGGATTCGCGCGAAAGCAAAGAAGCGGACTCGATTCGCCGCCGTCGCGAATGCGAGCGTTGCAGCAAGCGCTTCACTACGTACGAACGCATCGATGAAATCCCCTACATGGTGGTAAAGAAAGACGGGCGCGCCCTTTATCCCTCCACGAAATTGGGTAATGTCATATCTGGCAATATGGCTCGATAAAACTGGGCTCAGCCCTGGCGCGGTCCCGCGCAGGTTTTGGCGTGAGAAACGGCGGGCGATTTGGAGCGTTAGCCTGAAGCTTAGAAACGAATAATAGGAACTTGGCCGTATCGGCCTGGACGCGTTTGGTAAATTTCACAACTCGTCACTGAATTGCAACTCAACATAGCTCGGACGCTCGCCGCCGCCAAGTGCAAAACATGTCGTCCACTCTCAGACGGAGACCCAAACTCGGCAGGCGGTTGAGGCGGGACCATGGCTTATCAATATCTTTTTTCTAACTCAGGCTGCCAGGAAGAACGGCACGCCCATGATCCCCCTCGCGCCGATATCCGCGCGCTCTTTTAAATCGAGGAGCAACCAGTCCCTAGACAACGTGTCCTCTCCCTTTCACCAACCCTCCCCTTTGTCATCCCGAGGAGCGGACTTGCCTGCGGCAAGTTAAGAGTGAAATGAACGCTGGAAATCGATATTGATTCTATTGGGTTTATTTTTTGTTCATTAGGAGGAGCCGACTCGCTGAGAGCGAGTCGGGAGAGAAACGACAAAGCTTGTACCCTCTGCAACATCGAAGGGTGAAATCGAAGGGTGCCCCAGGTCTCGCTTTTGAGACCTGGGATCCCTCAAA
>Ga0182024_10003744_pt1 | contig 35823 bp, 34 predicted proteins | sample P32metaG_FD_120480 | JGI IMG/M metagenome (GOLD analysis project Ga0182024, IMG submission 120480) | Permafrost microbial communities from Stordalen Mire, Sweden - P3-2 metaG (Illumina Assembly) | ecosystem: Environmental > Terrestrial > Soil > Wetlands > Permafrost | place: Sweden: Stordalen...
GCCTCCATTGGCTTGCCAAAGCCACGCAAGAGCAAAGGGCCCTTTTTGCGTCGATCTCGCCGCCGGACACTGCGGAAGCGCCCCATGGGCCAAGAGGCGCACTCCAGGCGATCTCCTTAAAGATTCCGAGGCCGCCGATCCACAAGGTATTGAGCCTACCTGAGTGAGATGGATACCCAGTTTAGTGCTTTGTTTCATCCGTGCGATACAACGCGCACTGGCCGAACGCGCCATGGTCACGATGGCGATGGCGAGCTGATTCCGCACGTTGGCCCTCAGGAGAAAGACCGATGAGCGACACGTTGGGAGCGGACAAGACAGGAAATCCCGCTCCGTTGGGGCTGGTGGGATTCGGCATGACCACAATCCTGCTGAACATACACAATGCGGGATTCATTCCGCTGGATACGATGATTCTTGCGATGGGTATCTTCTACGGTGGCCTGGCACAAGTCATTGCGGGCATCATGGAATGGAAGAAGGGCAATACCTTTGCCGCCACGGCGTTCACCAGCTATGGCATGTTCTGGCTGTCGCTCGTGGCTTTAGTGGTGATGCCCAAAGCCGGCTGGGGACTTGCCGGACCGGCGGGATTCTCTATGCCTGCCTATCTCGGCATGTGGGGTTTGTTCACTCTCGTTTTGTTTATCGCCACATTGCGGTTGAATCGCGCGCTGCAGGTTGTCTTCGGCTCGCTTACGGCGCTGTTCTTCCTGCTAGCCATAGCCGATGCGACCGGCAACGGATCGATTGGGAAGACGGCAGGATGGGTTGGCCTGTTTTGCGGAGCGTCTGCCGTGTATGCGGGTCTGGCACAGGTGTTGAACGAGGTCTATGGGAAAACCGTGTGGCCTCTGGGACCCGTAGCGCGCGGATAGGGCCAACTGCTTGGCGCTATTCAGGAGAGTTCTCGCTTGGGCCGGAGACTCTGAGGCGATACGCCTCAGGTATTTGAAGGATGAAGTCAGTCTGGTCGCGCAATGCAAGCAAATCCTGGTCTCCTGTGACGAGCAGATCGGCTTTGCCGCGGTGGCTCTTACGACAAGAGCCAGTCCCACTGCTCCTTCGTAAGCGGCACGACGGATAACCTGCCGATCTGCACCAGCGGGGAATCGGCGAAGGCCTTCTCGGCCTTTATCGCGGAGAGCGTTTTCGGCGATTTCAGGCGCTCGCCTGCCTTTACGCGGACGACGGGCACTTTAGGATTCGAGGCGTCCACGCTGACCACTGTTCCTGTGCCGACGGCCGTTCGCTCATCGCCGGTGTGATAGAAAATCCACTTCGTTCCGGATTTCATCTCGCGCAGGTGCTTGACTGCGGTGGGATTGGTGACGCCATCCCACACGGTTTCCTTGTCGCGCACGAGATCGTCGAAGGAATATACATCGGGTTCGGATTTGAAGAGGAAGTAGGACATGGAGCAGTTGTCAGTGATCAGTTGTCAGTTATCAGTAGTCGCATCAGAATGACTTCCGTCTGAATCACTTAAGCAGGATACACGACGCCGCGCTTGGTGAAATGCCGTGGATTCCGTAACTCATCTCTGACCACTGTTCCCTGTTCACGGTCCACTGATCCATTACAATCAAGAAGATATGATCCGTTTTTCAACTGCCGGGGAGTCGCACGGCGAGGCTTTAATTGCGCTGGTCTCCGGCCTGCCCGCCGGTTTGGCGGTCGATCTCGATTTTGTGAACCGCGAATTGTGGCGGCGGCAGCAGGGCTACGGGCGCGGCGGCCGCATGAAGATTGAGACGGACAAGGTTCACGTGCTGAGCGGGGTGCGCCACGGCAAGACCATTGGCTCGCCGGTTGCACTTGAAATCGTGAACCGGGATTGGAAAAACTGGGAAGAAAAATTGCCTGTCGAGGCTGGCGACCCGTCCAAGCATCAGGCGGTAGCGTCGCCGCGGCCCGGCCACGCTGACCTGGCCGGAGCGCTGAAGTATAACTTTCCGGATGCGCGATATGTGTTGGAGCGGGCGTCGGCGCGGGAATCAACCGCACGCGTGGCGGGGGGCGCGTTTGCGAAATTGCTGCTGCGCGCTTTGGGAATTGAGATTGCGAGCCATGTGATCCGCGTGGGTCGCGTGGAACTGGAACGGGCTGCCACGTGGGACGAGATTGCCGCGGTCGTCGCGCGTGACGAGATTCTGCTGAGCTGCGTGGATGCGGCGACCGAAGCCAAGATGAAAGAAGAAGTTGAGGAAGCGGCGCGCACCGGGGATACTGTGGGTGGCGTGTTTGAAGTGGTGGTGCACAATGTGCCTGCCGGCCTTGGCACCTACGCGACGTGGGATGAGAGGCTCGATGGACTGCTGGCCTGGTCGGTGATGAGCCTGCAGGCGGTGAAGGCGGTGGAGATCGGACGCGGCGTGGTTGCGGCCGAATCATTTGGCTCCGCGGTCCATGATGCAATTCATTACTCTGCCGGAGATACGGGTAAGCCCACACGTTTCACGCGCGAAAGAAATAACGCGGGCGGCATTGAGGGTGGTGTTTCGAATGGGGAAGATATTGTGGTGCGCGGCTATCTGAAGCCGATTTCGACGCTACGGCGGCCGTTGGCTTCGGTGCGCTTTGACAACCGCGAGGCGACAAGCGCCAGCTATGAACGCAGCGACATTTGCGTGGTGCCTGCTGCGGGTGTTGCCGCTGAAGCCATGGTGGCGCAAACCATTGCGAGCCTGGCGCACGAGAAGTTTGGCGGAGATTCCGTGCACGAGATGAGACGAAACTTCGACGGATACATCGAACAGATACGGAGCTATTAGAAGGAAAAATGATTCTGAAGATAGTGAAGTACCCGGAACCGATTTTGCAACAGCCTGGTGAGCCGGTGACTGAATTTGACGGTGAGTTGCGCAAGTTTGTCGCGGACCTGTTTGACACGATGTATGCTTCGCAGGGCATTGGATTGGCTGCGCAACAGGTAGGCGTTGCCAAGCGTATCACGGTGGTTGATTTGAGCCAAGGCAAGGACCCGGCCCAGAAGCTGGTGCTCATCAATCCCGAAGTTATCTCCCGGGAGGGGAAGCAGTACGAAGAAGAGGGCTGCCTCAGCTTTCCCGATATCCGCGAGAAAGTGTCGCGGGCCGCGAAGGTGAGTATTCGCGCACAGGACGAGAAGGGCAAGTGGTTCGAGATGGACGGGGAAGAGCTGCTGTCGCGCGCGTTTCAGCATGAAATCGATCATCTCGATGGGATGCTGTTCATCTTCCGCATGAGCGCTCTCAAACGTGATTTGAATCTGCGCAAAATTCGCAAGATGCAGCGCGAAGGCACGTGGTAACGACGTGAAGGTGGTTTTCTGCGGCACTCCGCAGTTCGCTGTACCGACGCTGCAAGCGGTGCATGCGGCAGGCCACGAGATCGCGCTGGTGGTGACACGGCCCGACCGCCCCGTGGGGCGCAAGCAGATTGTTGAGCCTACGCCGGTGAAGCAGGTCGCACTTACCGCGGGCCTGCCCGTTACGCAGCCAGAGAAGATTCGCAACAATGCGGAATTTCGCGCGCGGCTTGAGGCGATTGTGCCGGACGCGATCGTTGTCGTCGCTTACGGCCGCATCATTCCGCCTTGGATGCTTGCCTTGCCACGGCTGGGCTGCATCAATCTGCATGGGTCGCTGCTGCCGAAGTATCGCGGTGCTGCACCGATTCAATGGGCGGTGGCGATGGGCGAGACGATTACAGGCAACACCACGATGTTGCTGGAAGAAGGTCTGGACACGGGGCCGATCCTGTTGCAGCAGGAAGTGGAGATCGGCCCAGAGCAGACGTCTGTCGATCTCTTTGAGATTCTGGCGGCACGCGGGGCTCTACTGGTGGTGGAGACGCTGGCGGGTCTGGCCGATGGGGAAATCGAACCCAGGCCACAGGATCATTCGCAGGCGTCGCTTGCGCCGATCCTCACACGGGACGATGGGCGGATGGATTTTGCCGCCTGCACGGCGATGGAACTCAAAAATCGCTGGCGCGGATTTCAGCTCTGGCCCGGCGCATTTACGGCACTTGATGGAAAGAAGTTGATTGTGCATCGAATTGAGGTAATCGAACGTGCGAATTTGCACTTGCCTGAAGCGGCGGAGCCCGGTCAGCTTTTCGTGGATCAACAGCGCTTGATCGTCTGTTGCGCGCGGGGCACCGGTCTTGAGTTTCTTGAGCTGCAACTGGAAGGCAAGAAGCGCACAACTGCCGTGGAGTTCCTGCGTGGGACGCATTTGGCTTCCGGAATGCGGCTGGGTTGAGAACGATGGCTGCTGTATCCCCAGCGCGCAAGGCAGCTTTTCAGATTCTCCTCAGGGTCGAAAAAACTCAGGCGCATTCGGACGATTTACTGCGCGGAAAAGCTGTCTCGGTTCTCTCCGCAGCGGACCGCCATCTTGCCACGGCGCTGGTCCTGGGTGTGTTGCGCTGGCAGATTGAGCTGGATCATCGGATTCGTGAACTTCTCGACCGGCCGAATGCGCGGCTTGATCGCGAGATTCAGATCGCTTTGCGCGTCGGTGCATTTCAGCTACTGCATATGGACCGCATTCCAGCACACGCGGCGCTTGATGAGAGCGTGGAGCTGGCAAAGCAGGCCGGACACCGCTTTGCTTCGCGGATGGTGAATGCGGTGTTGCGGAAGATCGCCGCTGCACCGCGATTGCAGGGTTCGGATGCAGGGTTGACGAATTTGGAAATCGACCAGACGCATCCTGCGTGGATGGTGGAGCGCTGGAACAGGTTTTACGGAGTCGATACGGCGCGCTCGATTTGCCGGCATGGTCAGGAGCAGCCTGCGACGGCGATCCGGGTTGAAGGTGTGGCTGCCGAAGACGAATTGGCGCAAGCCGGAATCGAGTTGGGGCCGGGCAGGCTGTTGAGTGCTGCACGTGTGGTGGTGGCAGGCGATTTGATGGAGACGGCGGCGTTCCGCGAGGGCCGCGTGCGGCTGCAGGATGAGGGATCGCAGCTGGTTGCCGAAATTGCGGGTAACGGCGACTCGATACTTGATTGCTGTGCTGCTCCCGGTGGCAAGACGCTGGTTCTGGCTGAGCGCAATCCCGAAGCGCGCATCGTGGCGTGTGAGGTAAGTCTGCAGAGGCTTGAGCAACTGCGCGAGCGCGTGGCCGCGCTTGGGATGCGGATCGAGTGCAGGCTCGGCGATGCGGCTTCGATGATCGACGAGGGCGCGTATGAACTGGTGCTGGCCGATGTTCCGTGCAGTGGGACTGGGACGCTGGGGCGCAATCCGGAGATTCGGCATCGGCTGCGGCCGGAGGATCTTCAACCCCAAGCAGAACGGCAACGGGCGATCCTTCGCGCTGCGTTGAGGGCTGTTCGTCCCGGCGGACGTGTGGTGTATTCGACCTGTTCGATAGAGCTGGAAGAGAATGAGGAAGTGGTTGCGGCGGTGCTTGCCGATCTGCGCTATGTGAGCGTGCGTCCTGTCTTGCATCGGATTGAGGAGATGCGCGGCGAGGGTGTGCTATCGGCTGCCGGTGCAGAAGATTTGTGCGGCTGCGGGACGCCGGAAGGTTATCTACGACTGCTGCCTGGCGTTTTTGGTACGGACGGATTCTTTATTGCGGTGCTTGAGAAAGCTGCTCGCTGATCGGCGCCTGAATTATTCCGCCGCAAGTTTCAGCTTTTCGTAGTCGTGCTTCAAGATGGCACAGAGCGCTTCAATTACAAGCTCGTGATCGCTACGCTGCGGGAGGCCTGAAACGGTTACGCTGCCAACCACGCCTGCGCTTGCGACTGCCAAGGGAAACGAACCACCATGCGTGGCGTAATCCGCGACCGGCAAACCCTGGCTTTCGAGCAGCGTTTCATTCTTGATTCTCTCTTTCAGGCCGATGGCGTAGGAACTGTGGTGAAAGCGCGCGACGACGTTGCTTTTGCGGCGCACCCATTCCACGTTGTCGGGAGTGGTGCCGTCCATGGCTGAATAGAAGAGAGGCTGGCCGAATCGGCGCACATCAATGACGACGGCGAGCCCGCGGTCCGCGGCCATGGTCCTCAGGCGCGAGCCGAGTTCCCATGCGATCTCGGCATCGAGGCGGGGCAGTTGAAGTTCGCGCTCTTGCAGCGCGATGCGCTCCAGGTCTTCATTCCATCCCATGCTGAGGCATCCTTTCGCATCCCAGCCATCGTACATGCCGACGAGCTACGCGGCTATCGGACTAATTTTCGGCGCCTTCTTCCATGATTGGAGCCTGTGGAATGATACCCATCCGCTCATAAATCGGGCGCATGTCTTTGCGAAGATGAGGAAGCCGCGTCCAGAACCAGAGGCCACCCAGGATGCACGCAATGCCGCTGACGATGACGGTGCGGGGCGCGCCGATGAGGTGTGCGAGTGCACCGGCAAGCAGGCTGCCGAACGGCGCCATGCCGACGAAGGCCATGGTGTAGTAGCTCATGACGCGGCCGCGCATGTTCTCGTCGACCAGCGTTTGGATGATGGTGTTGCTCGCGGTGAGGCCCTGCATCATGCCGAAGCCGGTGAGCAGCAGCAGCGCCATGGAAAGCCACAGATTGGTGGAAAGCCCGAAACAGATAAGGCCCACGCCGAAGGTTGTTGCTGCAATAGGAATCATTTTGCCGAGTCCTCGCACGGACCGGCGCACGACCAGACTCAACGCGGAGATGAGTGACCCCACGCCCACCGCGCCCATCAGGAAGCCGAGGGTGTGCGGGCCGCCATGCAGGACTTGTGCGGCGAAAATCGGCATGAGCACCATGAAGGGCCAACCCATCAGGCTGAGGAGCGCGAACAGTAGAAGGATTGTGCGGATGGGCGCGAATCCAGCGACGTAGTTCCAGCCCTCGCGGAGTTGCGCGAGCATGGAGGTTCCGCTTCCGGGTTCAGTTGCGGACGCAACGCGCATCATCAGCAGCGAAGCAATGACGGCGATGTAGCTGATTCCATCGACCAGAAAACACCAGCCCTCGTTGGTTGCGGCGATCAGAATTCCCGCCAGCGAAGGGCCGATCAGGCGCGCAACGTTCACCATCGACGAATTGATGGCGATGGCGTTCGATAGGTCGGCGCGGTCCTCGACCATCTTGACCATGAAGGATTGGCGACCGGGCATGTCGAATGCGTTGATGATGCCCTGCATCGAGCTGAGCACGAGCACTTCAGTGATGGTGATGCGATGAGTCAGTGTGAGCCATGCGAGTGCGAGGGACTGAAGCATCGCGAGCGCTTGTGTCCACACCAGAACTTTGCGCCGGTCGATGCGGTCGACGATGACGCCGGCCATCGGCGCGAGAAGGAATGTCGGTATCTGCCCGGCGAAGCTGACTGTGCCCAGCAAGAGAGAGGACTTGGTGAGGCGGTAAACCAGCCAGGAAGTCGCGACCCGCGTCATCCACGTGCCGATGAGGGAGATGCTCTGGCCGCCGAAGAAGAGGCGAAAATTGCGATGGCGTAAGGCCCGCCAAGCGTGCGAGAAGTCGCCAGCGGCGCTCGCGCGTTCCTGATTCTCAGCCTTTGGCGTCATCTGTTCTTTCGATGCGTGTCGGTGCCAAATCGGCGCGACTTACCTGGCGCGACTTACTTGGCAACGGTGAGCTTCACTTCCATAGTCAGGTCGACACGTGCACCTGCGGCTGGAACCTGTGCGATGACCGATCCCGGCGCGACAGGAGGGACAGGCGGGGCATTGCCCGCCCCAACGGGAGGCACTGGTACATCGACAAAATTCGGAGTGCCGGTTTTGATGCCGACTTTTGCGAGTTCCGCTTGAGCCGCGACGATGGGAATGCCCGTGAGATCAGGCATCACATAGCCATCGGCAGTTTCATCGTCGGGTGCGGCTACGAGCAAATTGACGCTGGGCCGTTCGATGCCCTGCGCGTGAGCCGGCGGGTCCTGGGAGATGACGGTGCCTTCGGCGACTCCGCCGTCGGGCAACTTTGCGGTAACGCCGACATCGAGGCCAGAGCGCCGCAGCTGGAATGCGGCGACGCGCTGATCGTAGCCCACGGTGTCAGGTACGTCGACCTTCTGCGGGCCAAGGCTCTCGGCAACGCGCACGTGCCATTCGCGACGGACAACGGTTCCCGGGGCGGGCGATTGCGTCAGGATGTGGCCTGCGGCGACGTCGCCGGAATAGTACCGGTTGTCGACATTCAGATTCAGGCCCATTCCCGCGGCCTGACTGCGTGCATCGGCAACGGTCATGCCTTTGAGTGCAGGCACCTGTACTTCGGCGCCGTGAATGGCGAAGTGCATGGTGGTGATCGCCGAGAGCATCGCGACGGCAATCAGCAATATGATCAGCGAGGCCATCCGGAAAATACGGAGGATGAAGTGGCCGCTCACGGTTCCGGCTCCCCGTCGGGATAGACGATCTCGTACTCGATCGGCATCGCTTTAGAGAGCATGAGAGAGACGGAGCAATATTTGTTTTTCGAAAGCGCAACGGCATCTTCGACGGCTTTGCGGCTCAGCTTGTCGCCGCGGACGGCGTAGGTGAGCTTGATGTGTGTGAATACGCGCGGCGGGGCCGGGGCTTGCGTCGCCACTGCGGAGACGCGCAATCCGGTCAGCTCCTGGCGCTTCTTTTGGAGAATGCTGACAACGTCGAGGGATGTGCAGCTGCAGAGAGCCATCAGGACGGCCTCCATGGGTGTTGGGCCGTGCGTATGCGCGGCGTCGGTATCAAAGACGATCGAGTTGCCGTTTTCCGCGATTCCCTCGTAGACAGTGCCCTGTCTCCATTCGGTGTGCGCAATCATAGTGCTGCATCTCCGCTGTGCGATCTCATAGTCAGGCTAACTCGCCGCGCGTTGCGGTGTACAACCCCGCGATGCCGAAGGTGTAGGGCTGCCATGCGCAATTTGTGTAATGAGTCGAGCTCATCAGTGACAGCAATTCGTCTGGCGCAGGAAAGCGCTCCACCGATGCTGGCAGGTATTGGTAGGGTCCGTCCGCGCCGACGACGATCCGCCCGACGGCTGGCAGGATGCGCCGAAAGTAGAGGGTGTAGAGCTTGCCGAGCAGGCCGCCGGGTTCACTGAATTCGAGAATTCCCAACTGACCGCCGGGTTTGAGCACGCGATGAAACTCGCGCAGGCCGGCCTCGTAATTGGCCAGGTTTCTAAAGCCGAACGCAGTCACGACCAAATCGAGCGAAGCGGAACGCAGAGGCAAGTGGAGCGCGTCGGCCTCAAGAGGGATGGCGATCGCTTGGCCGGGCTTGGAGAATTTTTGTGCCGCGCGACTCAGCATGCCGCGTGCGAAATCGGCAGCGAGGATAGGCTTTGCGTTATGGGCGCGGTGCTTGAGCAGGGCCATGGTCATGTCGCCGGTGCCGCAGCAGATGTCGAGAATGGCCGCGTCGGGATTGGCGACGACAGAATGGAAGCGCTGCGCCGTTCGCCTCCACCAGAGCCTGTCGATATTGGCGGAGAGCAGGTGATTCAGAAAGTCGTAGCGCGGAGCGATGGAATCGAACATGCGGCGCACGTTTTGCGCGGCTGCCGCTTCGTCCTCAGAGCCCACAGGCCTGGCTCCTACGGTGGGCATCAGGCGCGCTGCTCCCGCGCGCGCAACAGCATATAACCGACCGCGGCCTCCAACTCGGCAGGCGACACATCTTCGACAACGCCGGCATCGCCGATTCCCACCGGCAGCACGAATCGACGGACGCCGCCCACGTTTTTCTTGTCGGCGCCGGTGGGGGCGACAACCTTGGCCGGACGAAGCTTGAACGGCGGGAGCGGGCCGTAGAGATGAATCAGGTTTTCGAGACGCTGAAATTGCTGCGGCGAGATGGTTCCGCGGCGCCTGGCAAGAAACAGCGCGGCAATCATGCCCCAACCCACTGCTTCACCGTGCAACATCACCTTGTAGCGCGTGGCTTGTTCGACGGCGTGGCCTACGGTGTGGCCGAGATTGAGAATCATGCGCAAGCCGTTTTCGCGCTCATCGCGATTCACGACATTTGCTTTGATGCGGATGGATGTTGCGATGACTCTCTCGAGTGCCTTTGCGTCCCGCTGGAGAATCGTATCGGCTTTCTCTTCCATGAAGCGCACCAGCGCCCGGTCGCGGATGATGCCCGCTTTGACACTTTCCATCAGACCCGCGTGCAATTCCCGTTCGGGCAGAGTGCCGAGAACGTCGATGTCGGCAAATACAGCGATCGGATGATGAAAACTGCCGACCAGGTTTTTGCCTTCGGGCAGATTGACACCGGTTTTGCCGCCCACCGATGAGTCCACCTGAGACAGAAATGTGGTTGGCACCTGCACGTATGGAATGCCGCGCATGAAGATCGCGGCAAGAAAGCCCCCGACATCGCCCACAATGCCACCACCAAGAGCAATCACGAGCGATCCGCGATCGCCACCGGCCCTGATCATCTGCCGCAGCAGCCGTTCGACGCTTGCCAGAGTTTTGTGTTGCTCGCCGGGAGGCAGGAAGAGGGCGATTGGCGGCTCTGCAAAGGAAGCGAGAAACACCTCGCTCCAAAGCGCCCAGATTTCGGGAGACGTGAGGACAAAGACGCGACGCGGCACACGGCCTGCGATGCGCTGAATGCGGGTTGCGAGCGTCGGAAGCAGGCCGCTGCCCGCGTAGACGTCGTACCTGGCCGAAGGGGTCTCTACTCGAATAGTTTGCACGCATCTTTCATTTTAAAGGATTTGGATTGTGCATTTTGTTGAACGCAATTGAAATGCGCAACACGATAAACTGAAAACATGCGAATTGGTGTTGATTTTGGAACTACGCGGGTCGTGGTCGCTGCTGCCGACCGTGGCAATTATCCCCTTGTACATTTTGAAACTCCCGACGGACAGATGCGTGATTGGTTTCCTCCTATAGTGGCGGCGCGAGAAGGGGTGCGCCTTTACGGTTGGGAAGCGATCGCTGTGCAAGAGCAAGAGAGCTGGACATTGGTGCGCTCGTTGAAACGCGCTTTGCGCACGGCCGGTCCGCAAACGGAGATTCATTTGGCCGGAGAATCCGTGCCCTTGCGGGTGCTGATGGCAGAGATGATGACGGCTCTTCGCAAGCAACTTCTGGAGCATTCCAATCTTGGCGCGGATCGGTGCGAGCCCCTTGAAGCGATGATGGGTGTGCCGGCAAATTCGAATAGCAACCAGCGATTCCTGACAGAAGAGGCAGCACAGGCTGCCGGGTTTACGGTCCTTGGTGTGGTGAATGAGCCGTCGGCCGCGGCGATTGAATTTGGCTATCGCAGCAGCGCCGAGCGCAAGGGCAAATCGGAAAGTGGATTGCTGGTATACGATCTCGGCGGTGGAACATTCGATGTCTCCCTGGTGAGCTTGCGCGAGGGAGAAAATGTGATCGAGGCTTCGGATGGAATTCCGAACCTGGGCGGCGATGATTTCGACGAGATTCTTGCAAACATCGCGGTGATACTTGCTTCGCCGCATCCCCCATTCACACCATTTGAGAGACGAAGGCTGCTCGATGAGTGCCGTGAAAAGAAAGAGTCGCTGAATCCCAACACACGCAAGGTGACCATCGACTTTGAGCGGGTGCGCCCGGGTTTGAAGGAAGCGACGATTCCTTTGGATGTGTATTACGAGCGGTGCCGCCCACTGATTGAAGCGACACGCGAAGTCGTCAGCAGGCTGCTGAAGACATACGGCGATTGCGAAATCGACACGCTGTATGTCACGGGTGGCGGATCGGAATTGCCCGCGGTTGCACGTGTCCTGCGTGAAACCTTTGGGCGGAAAGTGAGACGTTCCGCGTACATGCGCTCGGCGAGTGCGGTGGGATTGGCGATTCGTGCTGCCGCTGTATCGGATCGGTTGCAGGAGCAATTCAACCAGAATTTCGGCATGTGGCGGGAGGCCGATTCGGGCGGGACGATCGTCTTCGACCTGATCTTTCCTCGCGGTGTACGATTGCCCGGACCTGACGATCCGCCTCTTCATTACGAGCGCGTGTATCAACCCGCGCACAACATTGGTCACTTCCGCTATCTGGAGTGCTCGCAGCTGAATGAGGAAGGGCAGCCGGTTGGCGAAATTACCAACTGGGAGCAGATTCAGTTTCCCTTCGACCCCCAACTATGGGGACGTCCGGATCTGGCAGCGGTCCCTGTGGAGCCGCTGGCCAATGCACGTGGCCTGACCGTCCGCGAGGAATACTCCTGCGACTCGAATGGCAATCTGAAGGTGAAAATCTCTGAATCACCAACAGGTCATGCGCGCGAATATCGGATCGGGCAGTTGGCAACGGCCGAATAGAAGGGATCGCGGATTATTCGTCCGCGTTGGGTCGGTCGATGGCGCCGTTCTTCATTGCCCATTCCACGAAGCCTTGCGGGGCATTACGGATACCGGCAATATTTGCTCTCACGATGCTCTTGAGATTCTGCCATTGGACGTTGGATAGATCTCCTGAACGCAGGTCGGCATCGTCGAGGATTGCGCCGGAAAGATCGGCGTCCGCCAAGCTGCTGCCGTTCAGGTCGGCGTTGCGCAAATCGGCTTGGGCGAAAGTCGTGTGATCCAGAATTGCGCCGCGAAAATTCGCGGAACCGAGATTGGCAAGTGTGAAGTTGCAATGGCTGAGGTCGCTGTTGCGCAGATCGGCGGCGCTGAAATTGGACCGCAGCAGGTTGGCGCTCTTCATGTGGACCCCTTGCAGAAATGCGGAGGAGACATCGACACCGACCAGGGGCACCTTGTCTTCGTTCAACTCCTGTAATGCTTCAATTCTACCGCCGCTGCCGCCCTTGCCCTGGGCGGTATTAATGACCTGCCAGGCCTGGTAGTGGCGCTGTTTGATGCGATCGCCGGATTCAGAGAAATAGAGAATTACTGCAACTAGAACTGAAAATGAGCCGAGGTATTCGAGGACCTCGAGAAACGTCCAGTTGCTCAAGGCGAACGCGACCCACTCCCAGATCCATTCGAGCGCGATGAAGGGCAAGGTCCATTTGTGTGCAGAGGATTGCTTTCTTACGTTCCACGGCGCCGGACGCGTTCTTCGTTCCCGCACAATCATTCAATCCTCCCTTCAGGATCACGGGCTAGAGTCGAGGCGCTGGATTGGGTTTCTGCCTCACCCGCCGATGATAGCCTCAAGGGTTATGGCCATGGGGTCTGGTGTTGATTTTTTCGTAATGGGTGCAGGTGTGGCGGGGTTGCGCGCAGCAATAGAACTCGCGCATTCCGGCAACGTTCTCGTCGTCACCAAGGAAGCTGTTGCCGAATCGAATACGCATTATGCGCAGGGCGGCATTGCCGTGGCGATGGAAGGCGATGAAGACGTTTCGCTCCACTTGAAGGACACGTTGGCCGCGGGAGATGGACTGGTCTTTCAGCCAGCGGCAGAGGTGCTGGTGGCGGAGGGGCCGCCGCGTGTTGCCGAGCTGATCGAGTGGGGCGCGCAATTCGATCGGGACGGCGGAATTCTCGTGCGGACACGCGAAGGCGCGCATTCGCTGGCGCGCATTTTGCACTCGAACGGGGACGCTACCGGAGCGGAGATCAGCCGTTCTTTGGTAAATATTGGGCGGGCTCATAAGAACATTCGTTTTGCTGAGTGGACAACCGTGACTGGATTTGTCGTCGCGGATGGGCGTGTGATTGGCGCGGATCTGTTGGATCACAGCAATCATCCGGAGCGAGTGGGTGCGCGAGCAGTGCTGGTTGCTGCCGGGGGTGCGGGCCAGGTTTACAGCGACACTACCAATCCCGCCGTGGCCACCGGCGATGGTATTGCGCTGGCGTGGCAGGCGGGTGCGGAGTTGGCGGACATGGAGTTCTACCAGTTTCACCCGACCGCGTTTTCAATGGCCGGCGCGCCGCGGTTTCTGTTGTCGGAAGCGTTGCGCGGCGAGGGAGCATTTTTGCGAAACGATCGCGGTGAGCGCTTCATGGAGCGGTATCATCCGCTGCTGGAACTGGCTCCGCGCGATGTGGTGGCGCGGGCGATCACGCGCGAAGGAATGGGAGAACGAACGGGGGAGATGCGCGTTGTGCACCTCGATATGCGGCACGTGAAGGGCATCGATTTGCACAAACGTTTTCCTGGCATCAGCGCGTTTCTTGCGCAATTCGGGCTTGATCTGCAGCGGGATTTGATCCCCGTGCGCCCGGCGGCACATTACCTGATGGGCGGCGTCCGGACCGACATCACAGGCCGGACGAGCCTGCGCGGTTTGTATGCTGCAGGCGAGGCGGCGTGCACGGGAGTGCATGGAGCTAACCGGTTGGCATCGAATTCATTGCTCGAAGGACTTGTGTTTGGCGCACGCGCGGCGAAGGCGATGTCGGAGGATGGGTTGGCATTGGTCGACACGGAAGCGGCGGGGAAGTTGCCGGAGCCGATGAATCCGGCAGACGAAGCGTCGATTGAGAACGGTATCGCTGCACTTCAGCGCTCTATGTGGGCGATGGCCGGATTGCTGCGCGAGGAGGCCTCTCTGCGCGCGGGATTGCGCGACCAGGCGGACTATGCGACGGCACTCGCGCGCTTCGCCGGACAGGGAGAACGAAGCAGAAGATTGGTCGAAGCGCAGGCTCTGTGCTCAGTGGCGGGCGCCATCCTGCAGTCCGGGCTGGCACGGATGGAGAGTCGTGGTGCGCATTACAGGAATGACTTTCCGAAGCGCGACGACGGGCATTTTCGAAAGCATTCGGTCTTGCGTCGAGACGGAACCGGCGAGGCCCGGATTGCGTTTGAAGAGTGGTGAGGTTTGGGAACGAGGTTCCTATTGCAAATTGCGCTTTACGCCAGCGGACAGATTTTAATCTGCAGAGATTTCGAAGCCACCTAGTACACTTCCGAGAACAGGGAGGATTCTTCGTATGCAGACCCGGATTCAAGGCACCACCATGCCGGTGCTGGACGTGCAGCTTGACCCCAATGAGAGTGTGTTCTCCGAGAGCGGCGAGCTTTCGTGGATGACCGCTTCGATTCAGATGACGACACACACCCAGATGGGCGGTGGTGGCGGGCTGTTCGGGATCCTCAAGCGCGTGGCCGGCGGTGGAAGCCTGTTCATGACCGAGTACCGGGCCTATCAGTATCCGGGGGAAGTCTCATTTGCCACCAAGGTGCCGGGCCACATTGTGCCGGTGCAGGTGGGGCCGGGGCAGGAGTACCTGGTGCACCGTCACGGATTCCTATGCGCTACGGACCAAGTGACCATCGGGGTCGGCTTTCAGCAATCACTGGGTGCTGGTGTCTTCGGCGGCGACGGATTCCTGCTGCAAAAGCTTAGCGGTATCGGGATGGCGTGGCTCGAGCTTTCGGGCGAATTGATTGTGAAAAACCTGGCGCCGGGCGAGATGCTGCGCGTGCATCCGGGGCACGTGGGAGCGTTTCAAGCGTCCGTTTCGTTCCAGATCACCACGGTGCCGGGAATCAAAAACATGATTTTTGGCGGGGATGGGTTATTTCTCGCTGTCTTGGTGGGTCCGGGCACCGTATGGCTGCAAACATTACCCATATCGCGTCTAGCGCATCAGATCAGTGAGTACCTGCCGCGTGGGGAAAACCGGCAAGTCGCTCCGGCGGCCGGTGGTGCGCTGCTCGGCGGCATTGTGGGATCGATTCTCGGCGGAGACCAATAGGGCCGCGGACCAGTAAGACAGGGAAAGAAGCTGCAGCGTCCGGCGGAATCCGCGCCGGCAAAAAAGAAAGTCGCGGATGGCTGAAATCAATCGAAATCGTCGCAATGTTCGTGGCGACATCGTTTTCGTTTTTGCGCTGGCACTGGCCTGCTACGTGGTTTGGCTGGTTCGAGACGTGCTGGTGCTGCTGTACGTGAGCGCGCTGTTTGCGGTTATGTTTGCGCCGGTGGTCCAGTCGGTTTCAACAGTGCACGTGGGGCGATGGCGGCCGTTCAAGGGCATCGCGGTATTGGTGCTTCCCGTGGTTGCGGTGGGAGTGATCCTCGCCTTTGGTTTTTTTGCGCTGCCACCTGTCGCTCGCGATCTCCAGGAGTTCTCAAAGGAGATGCCGGCCCGCACTCCTATTCTTTTGGAGAAGCTCAACCACATTCCATTTGCGGATCACATCGATGCCGGCGATCTCGATTCGCGCATCCAGGGTTTCGCCAGTAGCGCGGCGAGCTATCTCCTCGTCTCGATCAAGAACTGGGCTGGCGCGCTCTTCAGCATCATCATGGGCTTCATCCTGACCATCTATTTCATTCTCGAAGGCGATCATGCGTATCGCTGGTTCCTATCTTTTTTCCCGCCCAAAAGCCGCGCCCGGCTGGACCTGACATTGCAACGAGCCGAGGTTCGCATGGGCAAATGGCTGCTGGGGCAAGGAAGCCTGATGCTGGTTCTTGGGCTCACCAGCACGATCGTTTATCTCTCTCTCCATATACGGTACGCGTATGCGTTGGGGGCATTGACGGGATTGTTGAATGTGATTCCGATCATTGGCGCGGCAGTGTGCATCGCGCTCACGCTGCTGGTGGCTGCGATTGACTCCTGGGGCCGTGTGATCGGCGTAGCGATTTTCTATGCCATCTATCTGCAGGTCGAGAACTCATTTCTGGTTCCGCGCATTATGAAAAGCAGGGTAGGTTTGCCGGGATTGGCCATTTTGGTGGCCCTGCTGATTGGATCTGCAGTGGCGGGAGTTGTGGGGGCGTTGGTCTCCGTGCCTACGGCCGTGCTGGTGGCCGAATTGGTGAATGAATACCTGGTGAACAAGAGCCCGGCGTGAGGTTATTGCCTAAGTCGCATCCCGCTCAAGAGCGCTCTCCACTTCTCGTACTACGGATTCCCAATTGCCAAGCTTTGTTTGCCGGAAGAGGCGCACGGTGGGGTACCAGGGGCTGTCGGTGCAACTCAGCTGCCAGCGCCAGTCTGGTGCGAACGGCAGCAGGACCCAGGTTGGGACTCCGAGTGCGCCAGCCAGGTGAGCCGTTGAGTTGTCGATGGTGATGACAAGATCCATGGCCGCGACTTGCGCGGCGAATTGATCGATGTTCGAGAGCTGATCGATTTCAGGATCGATGAGGATGGGCGTATTCGCAGCTTGCTCTTCGAGCGACGCGCGTTCCCCGTACTGCAGGCTGACCCAGTGAAGGCCAGGCCGGGCGGAGAGACGGTCGAGCAGTTGCAGGTCGATGGAGCGGCTGCGGCCTGTTTTCCTGTTTTCTGTATGCCAGGCCAAGCCCACGAGCTTGCGGCCATCGGAGTAGCGCTCGCGGAACTGACTCCGTGCGGATGGATCGGCGACGAGGTAGGGCGATGCGGTCGCTGCGAAGGCCGCGGTCGATGTTCGGAAGAGACCCGGAAGGCTGCCGCAAGGCAGGTGCGCTGTGACATCGAATTCCGGATGACTTTCGAAGGCGACTCCTGAGATCACGTCAATAGCAGGAAACGAGCGCGAAAAGAGTGGCTGGAGCCGCGGATCGCAATCGAGCACGCAGCGAGTGCCGGTGCGGATCACGTCAGGGATAAGGCCAGCGAACATGATCTCGTCGCCGATCCCCTGCTCCGCCCAGATCAGCAAGCGGCCGGAGGTAAGCTGTTCGCCCTTCCATGGCGGCTGCGCATAGCGCCGCATTTGTGTGTCATAGTCTTTGGTCTGCCAGCGCAGCTCGAAGTTTCTCCAGCCGGAGGCGAAGTCGCCTTTGAGCAGCAAAGCCATTGATTCAGCTACCGCGGCCTCGGCTGACGTCGGGTTCAGGGCCAAGGCTCGCCGATAGCAGGCGAGGCTGGAATCTACATCCCCCTGCGCTTTGAAAATGTTGCCCAGATTGAGATGGACCTCGACCAGGTCGGGTTTGAGCACAAGTGCGCGCTGGTAGCAAGCGCCTGCCTCGGCGAGCTTGCCTTGCGACTGGAGGACATTTCCGAGATTGGAGTGATACGAGGCTGCATCGGCCTTGACCGCAATTGCACAACGAATCAACTCCGCCGCAGATTCGTCGCGCCCGGTTTGGTAGGCGATCATCCCCAGCAGATGTAGAGCGTCCGGATGATGGGGATTGATGGTCAAGACTTTTTGATAGATCCGCTCCGCTTCGGCAAAGTTGCCTGCCTGGTGATGACGAAGCCCTTCGCGCACCAGATCGTGCGTGGCGGAGGTCGGCTGTTGACTCAACGTTCTCTCCATTTTTCGCGCAGGCATCTGCGCATGCCCAATTTACTTGACGGACTGGACCGCGGCGTCCACGGCGAATTTCATCACACCGCAATCGGAGAGAAATCGCACCAGACCACCGGTGAGGAGTTCTGGGGGTTGAAGGAACGACTGTGAAGCGGATCGGCGATTCCCTGCATTCCTTCGCGGCCACTGCGCAGAGACGCGGCGCAGCGAAGGAACGCCGGTCGAGCTCGGTTCGGCGGCCAGTTTCATTTCGCCGGAGCCTTGCGCATCGAGGACGAGTGAGGTGAGGCGGTGGGCAAGATCGAGGTTGAAGCTCTCGGTGACGAAGACCAATTTGCCCCTGGTCGTAATGACCACAGGACCTTCATCCGTCGTAAACACTTTTTCTTCTGTTCCGTCGTTCGACGAGTGCTGCGCGGCATCGGCGGGCTTAAGGCCGGAGTATTTGCGGCCCAGCTCAGAAGCGTAGAGAGTCGCAAAGGCCTGCGCTGAGGCACTGCTTTTCCACGCCGAAAAATAGAGCAGGGCGATGGATTTTGTCGAAGCCTGATCGGCGGCGGAGGTGTTCCGCAACTGTCCCGCCCAATAGAGACCCCCGTCCCAGGCAGGGGTGAAATCGTTTGCGGCTGCTTCTCCCCCGAAGATTCCAGCGAGAATGTGCACGTCAAGCTGGCCGACTTGACCGATGTCATAGGGGCGATAGAGCCCGTCGACGAGAGGATGAATGTCGGGAAGCAACGGGACGACGGGGACGTGTCCCTTTTCGTATTCCCGTGGATTCATGATCTCCCATGTGGAGGTCGGGGGCCTATCAAGGGCGCCACTGAATGCCGCCGCCTGGCCCTGGTCCATCCACACGTCCTGCTCGAAGCTGAGGCCCTCGCGGTATGGAAACATCAGCGACTCAGAAAGCAGCAGGGGCGCGCGGGCCAGTACGGGCGAATCCCCGGTGCCCGCCATCTGCTGCTTGATGACGTCGACAACTTCTGGATCCTTGATCAGGCTGTGTCCCATCGGCTTGAGGATGTTATCCATCATGACGGCCGTGGCCTGGCCTTCCGTCACGGCTTCGCGCGCCGTGTCGAGTTCGTCTTTGGCGAGATGTACGGAGTCGTCGCCGGAATTAATCGAAACATCGGGTGGCGTCTGGTCGCTCCACTTGTCCAGGTCCACATGCTGGTCCTGCAAGGCGTGGGTGAGCTCGTGCGCGAGCACAGGCTTTTGTTCGTCGACGTTGACCCAATCGAGCAGATTCACCGTCTTTGATTTTGGATCGTAGTAGGCCTCGATCTGCTCTTTGAGCAGCGACAGAAGAAAGGGCTTCAGGTCGAAATCGCGATCGAGGAGACCGAATTTCTTGAGGACGATTTCGCTGCGCTGCATGCGCTTGGCATCTTCGTCCTCGTTGAATTTTTCGGTGAGGTAACTCTCGACAGCAGACCGCGTGGTCATCTGGCGTTTCACTTCGCTCTTGATGGGCAGCCCTGTTTCATCCGATGAGAACTTTAAGAGTTGATCGACAAGAGAGAAGAGCTGTTGCGCCTGCTGTGGGGTGATGTGGGTCTCGGGCTGGGATTTGTCTTTCGCTGGAGGATTGGCGGGCGTTTGCGAGGGAGGGGGCGCCTGCTGTGCGATTGCCGGCAAAGCGGGTGCGGTTCGCTGCGGGTTCGCGTGCGCAACCGTTGCCAAACCGAGCGCAATCGCCAAGGTGCAGATCCACCAGTGTTTTCGAGCCAATTCTGAGCTCCAGGCCATCCATTCTCCTTTGGCGATGGTTTCCGAGGGTGCGAGTACAGCGTCCAATCTCAAGGCTATAATCAGGATGCGGCCTAACGCGAGTTTTGAAGCGAAGTTTGCGCGAGAAAAAGTGATCGTTGGACCCTAGAACTGTTCCCCTATGACTGAATCGGCTACTGTAATAACGGCTCCTGTGACGCCCCTTGCCGCTCAATTGACGGCAGCGGTAAAGCCACCCCGGCTTGTTGAGTATCGATGCGTACAAACACCACGGGAGTTGGACGCGCCAGAGACTGAAACAGCGGCACTGACAGCAGGGGCGGCGGTCCATGACCTTGGGTGGATGCGCCGCGTGTCCGTCCGCGGCGAAGACAGATTTCGCTGGCTGAGCGGCATGGTTTCGAATACTGTGCAAGAGCTTGCGCCGAATGGCGGAGCCTGGAACCTGGTGCTGAATGCGCAGGGTCGCATTCAAGGCGACCTGACGACATGGCGCGAAGGCGATTCGCTTGAGCTGGAAATTGCCGCCGACCAGTACGCACGCCTGCTGGAGCACCTTGAGCGCTTCATCATCATGGACGATGTGGAACTCGTTCCGCTCGGACAGGAGGCCTCGGCTGAAACCGCATTGGGGCTGACGGGCCCGCAGGCCGGCGAGGTACTCGAACGCATGGGTCTGCCGACACTCCCGGAACCAATGACGCTGACCCGCATAGAGTGGAACGGCCTCGATCTCGCGATTCGGCGAGGCTACGGCGCGGTAGCGGAGCATTATGAGATTTGGACACCGGTCGCGGGGGTGACCCGGCTTTGGCGGACGTTGACAACGGCGGGAGGGGTTCCGGCTGGCGTCACGATGCTCGAAGCCTTTCGCATTGCCGAGGGAGTTCCGACGTACGGTGTGGACATGATGGAGCGCGACTTGCCGCAGGAGACCTCGCAGATGCGTGCGTTGCACTTCAGCAAGGGCTGCTATCTGGGGCAGGAAATTGTCGAGCGTATCCGTTCGCGCGGGAATGTGCACAAACATCTGCGCTCGTTGGAACTGGATGGGCCGGCACCGGGCGGCGGGACAGAACTCCTCGTCGGGGAGGTTCAAGCCGGACAAATCATGAGTGCTGCCGAACTGCCCATCGCAGGAGGAAGCCGCGTCTTTGCCCTGGGAATGATCCGCAGTGAGGCGGAGGCGCGCAACGAGCCGTTCACGTATCGTGCCGGGGCAGTGACTGGGTCTGCGCGAATTCTCACCGCTCCGCCACAATTCTGATTCGATTGGAAACATAAAGCTATGAGCGATACGCCGAAGTTTGAAGTGATCGACCGCCGCAAAATCAAGGCGGAAGAAGAGCATGAGCACGCGCAGAAACAACCGGAGCCCGCTGCTGCGCCAACTGAGGCGCCGGCGGGACCGAGGCTCGTGGTGCCTGAGAGTGCAGCCGAACCGGCTGCCAAGAAACAAGAGAACGCGGCGCTGGACGAAGAGGCGTCGCCCGAGATGCCAGAGGCTCCGTCGGCTGAGGAGAGCCGCCAGCAGAAGTCAGCGTACGATGCTTCCGCGCAACGGCTTGAGGATCTGGTCAGGGCGCAGAATCCCGGCGTTGGCCCGCAGCCGCCTGTTGGCTTCGAACATCTGATTCAGCAGCTCTATCTCTCCGCGATGATCCAGATGGGGGCGGGAGCGCAGGAAGGGCAGCGTCCGCGCGTCGACATCATGGGTGCGAGACAAACCATCGACATGCTGGGTGTGTTGGCGGAAAAGACAAAGGGCAACCTGAACGAACTCGAAGATCGCACGTTGCAGACGGCGCTCTTCGACGTGCGCATGGCGTTCCTCGAATTGACGAACATGATCTCGATGCAGGGTGTTCAGCCTCCGCTGCCACCGCCCACTAAGCGTTGAAGTCCTGATGGAGGGATTGCTTACATTTCTGGGGACGGGAACCTCGATGGGAGTTCCTACGCTGGGGTGTGGCTGCGCGGTGTGCACTTCGGCCGATCCGCACGACCGCCGCTTGCGTCCTTCAGTGCTGCTGCGCTGGCATGAGGCGGGCCGGGAGCGGGTGGTCGTCATCGACACGGGACCGGATTTTCGCGAGCAGTCGCTGCGCAACGGTCTCTCCCGCGTCGATGCTGTCTTTTACACACACGGACATGCCGATCACATCCTTGGCATGGATGACCTGCGTCCGCTAAGCTTTGTCGCTGCTCGCGAAGGCGGCCAGATCCCCCTGTATGCCTCGGAAGAAACGGCTGAAACTCTGCGGCGAGTTTTTGACTACACGTTTTCGCCGGAAGCGACCTATCCCACGCGTGCCCGCGTGCGCATAGAGCCGGTGGAGGAGAGAACGACTGTGCACGGCGTCGAATTCCTTCGTGTTCCTGTGCAGCATGGAAAGCTCGGCATTATGGGATTTCGCTTTGGCCGCACGGCATACATGACCGACGTGAGCACAATTCCAGAGGCGAGCTTCGCACTGTTGGAAGGCTTGGATTGCGTCATTCTCTCGGCGCTGCGCCACAAGCCGCATCCCAGCCACGCTACGCTCGACCAGGCGGTTAAGTGGGCCCGACGCATTGGCGCACGCCAGACCTGGTTTACCCACATCGCTCACGAGCTGGGCCACGCGGAAACCAACCGCACACTGCCGGAAGGCATGGCGCTGGCGTACGACGGATTGTCCTTTCCCGTGATCCTATGACAGTGAGCCCCCATGGCGCCGTCCCTGTTTATCGGTCGCTGGCCGAGATTCCGGCTGACTTTGGCCCAACTGTTGCAGCGATCGGCAACTTCGATGGGGTGCACCTTGGACATCGCGAGATCCTCTCCGGCGCAATTCAAGAGGCGAGGGAACGAGGCGCGCGTGCGCTGGCCATCACCTTCGATCCGCACCCGGAACAGTTCCTGCGGCCCGAAGTTGCACCTAGACTTCTGACGTCCATCCCTGAGAGGTTGCGCCTTCTGATTGCGACTGGTGTGGACGCGGTGCTGGTGCTGGCTTTCGATGCGGCATTGGCCAATATGCGAGCGGAGGAATTCGTACAGCGGGTGCTGGTGGAAGCTTTGCGTGTTTGCTCGCTGCATGAAGGTGGCAACTTCCGATTTGGTTATCGCGCAGAAGCGGGCGTGAAAGAATTGCAAGTGTTTGGCGCCGCGTATAGATTCGCGGTTCATGTACATCGCGCAGTGTGCGTGCATGGGCTGGAGGTTTCAAGCTCTGCGGTACGCAGGCTGGTCGCTGCCGGAGATATGAAACGCGCGCGCTGGATGCTGGGCAGGCCTTTTGCCGTGCGATCAACCCCTGCGCGGGGACGCGGCGTCGGCACGCGTCTGCTGGTGCCCACTGTGAACCTGGCGGCCTACGGTGCACTTTTGCCTGGGTTCGGCGTTTATGTCACGCGCCTCACTGTGAGTGGGCGCTGTTTTCAAGCTGTGACCAATGTAGGCAACAGGCCCACGTTTGAAGGTGTGGGATTCGGCGTGGAAACGCACATCCTGAACTTCGAGCCTGTCGACTTAAGCGAAGAGACGACCCTTGAGTTGGAATTTCTGCTGCGCTTGCGAGGCGAGATGCAGTGGCCTTCTACTGAAGCGCTGAAGGCGCAGATCTTCAAGGATGTAGCACGGGCGAAGCGGTATTTCCGATTGCGCGCGGATGCGTGATTGCCGAGGTTCGTACTCCGGCAGTTGAAAGCACACGAAGCGATGCGGGCTGCGGATTGGGCTGCGCGCCGTTGAAGGTCAGCGGTCCGAGCTTCCCCGGTGTTGACGCGGCGGCTTGATTCATCGGAGTGTTTGGCTGGTCGGTGAGGAACTGCTCGTCGTCTTTGCCGGCAATTGCGGCGTGCATGAAGGTAATCCAGATCGGCAGTGCTGCGCGTGCGCCAGTCTCTTTTTCACCCAGCGATTGACGGCTGTCAAAACCAACCCACACTCCACAAGTGACTGACGGCGAGAAGCCGAGAAACCATGCATCGGTGAAGTCGCTGGTTGTTCCGGTTTTTCCTCCAAGCGGGTGCTGAAGCTCGGCGACTGCGGCACCGGTGCCGTGATCGGTGACAGCGCGGAGGAGGAGCATCATGGAACGTGCGGTCTGCTGTGAGATAACCGGATTGATTTCGGGCCGGTCCTGCCACAGAGTGATGCCGTCGGAGTTCGAGACCTTGCGGATGAGGCGCGGAGTCACACGAATGCCGTCGTTGGGAAAGACTGAATACGAATCCACTTGCTGCTGAAGCGTGATTTCAGCCGCACCCAAAGCTACCGGCAAATAGGCAGGAATGTCGGACGTGACGCCGAAACGATGCACGGTATCGATGACTTTGTGAATGCCCACGCGCGCAGCAAGTTTGACCGCGGGAATGTTGCGCGATTCGGCAAAGGCATTGATCAGGGTCATCGGGCCCTTAAAGTCGTTTTCGTAGTTGTGCGGAGTATAGCTCCCGAAGCTGACTGGCGCATCGTCGATGATGTCATCGGGCTTCGCGCCATCCTCGATGGCCGTGGTGTAGACGTAGGGTTTGAAACTAGATCCAGTCTGACGCTCGGCCTGCGTCGCGCGATTAAATTGAGAAAGCGCAAAGTCGCGCCCACCCACCATTGCCAGAACGTCGCCGCTGGTGTTGTCCATGGCGAAGAGGGCCCCTTGTGTGCCGGAGTCCTGCTCCAGAGTCGCGCGGCGAGCATTGCCTTCCACCTCATCAGTCAGGTGGACATAGATAATATCGCCGGGCCTGACGAGTGCATCGCCGAAGCGCTGACCGGTCCATTGCCAATCCGCGGGCAACAGGACCACTTCACCATCGCCGATGCGGGCATGAATCTCGAGCGGCAAGGGGCTGCTGACGACCGCATGCACATAGTCACCGGGACCGCTGGCGAGGGCCCAGTCGGGATGCCGGTATTGTTCGATGGGGATGCCGCTGGCGAGGACGTTTTCAAGCTTGCCCTTCCAACCATGGCGGCGTTCATAGGCCGCGAGGCCGTCGGGGACTGCGCGGTTCGCCGTTTGCTGGAGAGTGAGATCGAGAGTGGTCTCGACGCGGAGCCCGTCTTCGTGGACTTCGTCTGCGCCGAATCGCTTCTCAAGTTCGCGGCGCACTTCCTCCTGGAACCACGGGGCGACGGAGGCATCGGGCTGCGAGATATGCAGGCCAAGCGGCGCCTGGCGGGCTTCCTCGGCTTCCTGGTGCGTAATGTCGCCGTCGGACTCCATTTCACTCAGCACAAGATTGCGCCGGCGCAGTGCTTTGTCAGGATAGAGCAGCGGCGAGTAGGCAACGGGGCCCTTTGGCAATCCGGCTAGAAGAGCTGCCTCGGTGAGTTTCAGGTCCTTGGCGTGCTTTGAAAAATAAAACTCCGATGCAGCCTCGAAGCCATACATGCCGCTGCCGAGATAGATTTGATTTCCATACAGGGTGAAGATCTGCTGCTTGGTGAAGGCGCGCTCAATCTGAATGGCGAGGTAGGCTTCCTGCAATTTTCGAGCGGCTGTGCGTTCAGAAGAAAGAAAGAGATTGCGCGCCAGTTGCATGGTGAGTGTGGAGGCACCCTGCACGCGGCCGCGACTGCGCAGATCGTGCACGACCGCTCCCGCGATGCGCAGGACATTAATGCCCCAATGCGACTCGAAGCTCTTATCTTCAATTGAAATCACAGCCTGGCGAAGAACGGGTCCGAAGCCGTCGTAATTGACGACCACCCGTCGCTGGAGAGCGAACGAGCCGATGATGTGATCGTTGCGATCATAGAGATCGGTTGTTGTGGAGGGCCGATAGCGCTCAAGATCCTTGATCTGCGGAAGGTCGACGGAATAAACGAGCGTCGCTCCTGCGAGTGCCCCCGTAATGATGGCGAGGAGGAAGAGCGCAGCAAACGCAACCTTGCCCACAACCTTGCGCCGTCGCACAGCCGGAACCGGATCGGGGTCGAGGCGATGGTACCGGCCCATTCCGCGCTGTTCGAAGGTCTGTTTGGTCGTGGCAGCCAAGAGCTTCAGGCCTCATGGGCACCCAGCGAACGTGTCGCAGAGGAGTGCCAAAAGCGGTTCCTAAGAGCGGCTCCTGATCCACGAGGCGGACCAGGCACTGCGAGCGCTTGCTCATGCTGCCGTTATGCCAACAAACGCTGAACCCGAAGGCGAATCAGGAAAAAGCGAATCAGCAAAGATTGCTCAACGGAAGATGATCAGGAAACCCCTTGTGCTTAAGGCTAGCATGCCTCGGCTTCGCTGCGAGCTGCGGGTGTCGCCGCAGAATCAGCCCATGCAAGATCGGGAAATTTTCGATCCTTATCTGAAGGGCTTAACCGTTTTTGGCTTTTAGCAATTCGAGTGCTTTATTCAGTGGCACGTCTTCCTTTGGCTGCGCCGTTCCTTCCGCAAAGTCGTCCTCTGAGGCCTGACCTACCTGCACGGTTGGAGTAACGGCATCGTCCTGGATCTTCTTGCCGTCCGGGCCCTCGAACTTGGCCACCGTGAGCATCAGGGCGCCGCCATCGGGCAGCTCGATTGTCTTTTGCACTGAGCCTTCGCCGAAGGTGCGCTCCCCGACCACATCGCCGCGCTTTGCGCCTTCAATCGCATCGGCCGTCAGCTCAGCTGCGCCGTACGTGCCGCGATTGACAAGCACTGCGAGCGGAGCTGCGGTAATGAACTTCGATGAATCCGCAGCGAAGGTCTGGGTGGTGAACTTCTGTCCTTCGAGCGTTGCAAGCGTTCCCTGGTTGATAAAGAAGTTGGCGAGCCGGAGCCCTTCGGCTGAGTCGCCAGCCGAGCAATCGCGCAGATCCAGAAGAACCTTATGGTTTTTACCGGCGGACTTGAGCTTGGCGGCGATCTCGTCGACACGCGCAGAGGTGAGAACCCCTGGCTTGAGATAGAGAATGGTGGAGTTGTTGTATTGCTGCTCGTTTAGAGCCGGTGGATCAGAGATGGTCCGGGTGAGGGAGACCTTATCCGGGTCTGGTTTGCGGGGACGAACCACCGAAAGCGCAACCGAAGTGCCGGGTTTACCTTCGAGCATCAGACGGATGACCGCCAGTGATAGTTCGCGCGTGGACTGGTCGCCGATGGATTCAATCACATCGCCGTCGGCCAGGTGTTCTTTGTCGGCAGACGAACCGGGGGCCACGCTGACGATGGTGGCATAGCCAAAGCGTTTGGAAACGGTGACGCCGACCTGCGCTACGCCGGTCGCGGGGCGATCCTTGTAGATTTTGTACTCGGCAGCTGTCAGATAGCTTGAGTCGGCATCGAGAGATTCGAGCAGCCCGTGCAGCGCGCCCGTGGTGACGTTGCCGATGTTGGGCTCAGTCACGTAGTCGCTCTGAATCCGCTTCAGAACCTCAGCATAAACATGCATTTGGTGGTAAGCGCCGTCTTCTTCGCCGCCGGCGTGCACGCCAAAGAAGCCGAATTGGCCGAGGCCAAATCCGAGACCGAGAACCGCAAAGACTCCGGCCGAGAGGATGAAAACCAGCCGTTGGAAGGATCGAGACACATGCACCACCAGGGCGGTCGTATGGGGAAAAGACCGCTCACATTCTATAGACGTAATGATAACCCAAGGGTGGGTACGCAGGCAGAAATTGGGACTCTATGGTTACGCCTTGGCCGCTTTCTTCGTCGACGTGCCTTCTTGCGCCGAAATGCGAGTTAGCTCGGCGATCACGCGCTCCAATTCCTCCACAATTCGATTGGAACCGGATGCCTTGAAGATTTCCAGCAAGGAGTCGAAGTACCAGATTTGCAGGTCGCGGCCACGCTTGAAACGCTTCCAGACTTCTGGCCCGATTCTGCGGTAATCGTCGAGGATCGTCCTTGCGTTGTAGAGCTTGTCTGCGGATGAAATGAGTTGCACGTCGGCAGGCTCGCTGCGAAGCCGCTGAACATAGGCTTCCTTGCGCTGTTCCCAAGGCTCCTTTTGGTTCGAATCTTCGGTCAGAGTGTCGGAAAGGCCTTCGACCATGCGCGCTACGTTCGCGCCGAAGCTGTACTCGATATCTTTGAGCCGCGGGGTTCCACCATGGTCTTCGACCGCGTCGTGAAGCAGTGCCGCAATGACCATGTCTTCAGTGACCGTGACGCTGGAGTGGCCTGCTTCTCCCATCACAAGGGAAGCTACGCCCAGCAGGTGAGCCATGAAGGGAATGTCGGATCCCTTGCGCCGTTCGATATGAAGGATGCGAGCATAATCAACCGCGCGAGAAAACCTGTCACCCAGGTGGAGGAGCGGCATCCTCGTTTCGTCATCGGGCGGGTGTTCATTGTGGGACTTCATTCGCGCAATGCCTCACTCTCCGACACCCTTTGCCGGCTGGAATTTCCTTTATGCATGAAGCGCCTAAGCCCTGCGGGCCTTTACCGCCGGGTGCTCTCGCGGCTGCCCTCGATGGTGATCGGGATCTGCTTCGATTTCCGATACACGTTGACAACTGCCATCGTCCAAAAGGGAACCAGATCGACTCCGGGCACGAGCTTGGCAAAGAACGATGGCAGAAACTCCCAGTGCCAACCAAGAAGTTGAATTAGTACGACTCCAATACCGAGATCGAGTATGTCATCGGCGGGCGACGCACCGCCCTGGACGAAGAGGGGAAAAACGATGATTTGCAGGGCATCGGCAATGATCGCGAGAGCCATGGCGGCCCGAAATCGCGAAACAGGCGATATGGATAGGATGGCTTGATTCATATTGGCCTGCTCCTCGTCTTCGCGGTCAATTCGCCCATTCTACGCAGCAAATTCCGTCCCATCCAGTGGCCGATGCACATCCTGGGACATCGCCTGCTACCTAATTGGTTGAATGGTGGCGGAGGGCAGGATCGAACTGCCGACCTTGGGGTTATGAATCCCACGCTCTAACCAACTGAGCTACTCCGCCGGGCGGGATGCAGCGCGTAGCGGCACCACTCTAGATGATACGGGGGCTTGAAGTTGCGGTCAAACCACCTGCGGTGGGGCCAACTGCGCCTGCGGCGCCCTCGACTCCTTCGACTCGATGAGTCCCCAGGCTCATCGAGTCGAGAGTCCCGAAGGGACATGCGCCGGTTTAGTAGACTCGCCAGCATGGGAACAATGCGCATTGCCGGCGTCATTCCGGCGCGGCTTGCCTCGACGCGCCTGAGCCGCAAAGTCCTACGCGACATTGCCGGGCGACCCATGGTGGAGTGGGTGTGGCGCGCCGCCCGCGATAGCGGACGAATGGACCTGGTTTTGGTGGCGACGGATTCCGATGAAGTGGCCGCCGTCTGCCGGGCGCGCGGAATCCCGGTGGTGATGACGTCGCCCGCGTGCGCCAGCGGTTCCGACCGCGTAAGAGAAGTGGCGACGCAGGTGGATGCTGACATTTACGTCAATATCCAGGGGGACGAGCCGACATTGACGCCGGAGTTTTTTACTCCGCTGCTTGCGCTGTTTGAGCAGCCGGAAGTTGAAGTGGCGACGCTGGCTGTTCGCTGCCCTCCGGAGGAGATTGTGAACCCAAACGCCGTCAAAGTCGTGACGGCGCTCGATGGGCGAGCCCTCTATTTCTCTCGGGCTACGATTCCATTCGATCGCGATGCGTCGGATTTTGCCGGGTACCGGAAACACTTGGGCATCTACGCGTACCGCAAGGCGGCCTTGGAGCGGTTTGCGTCGCTCGCGCCCTCGCCTCTTGAAAAGCTGGAGCGCTTGGAACAGCTTCGCCTGCTGGAGAATGGGATCGGCATCTATGTAGCGGAGGCCCCGCGCGACACGATCGGCGTGGATACCGAAGAGGATTTGCGGCGAGCGGAAGTGGCTCTGCGTGATAGGCCTCTTTAGTCCGGCCCGACAAAGAAAGAATTACGCGCAAGAACCGGAGTGCAGCAAAACGCGAATTCGCCGAATCTAGTTCCATGAGCACCATTCCACAAATCGTCATGCCCACTCCGCCGCAGATTCTCGACCCCGAAACCGCCTGGCAAAGCCTTACGCGTCGCGACCCCGCGGCAACCTTCTTCTATGCTGTGGCCACAACCGGAGTCTTCTGCCGGCCGAGCTGCAAAAGCCGCCTTCCGCTGCGCAGCAACGTGCGCTTCTTCGCCTCGGCGCAGGAAGCACAGACAGCAGGCTTTCGTCCCTGCAAGCGTTGCCGGCCTACGACCGAATCGAGCAATCCGTTGGATAAGGTTCGCACCTATCTCGAACGCAACGCAGACCGCCCGATTCATCTTGAACAACTCGGCCGCATCGCCGGCTTGAGTCCCTTCACGGTGCAACGCCTGTTCAAGCGCGAGATGGGAGTCAGTCCGTTGCAATATCAGAAGGCGCTCCGGGCTGGCAGCCTGCGCAGCGCACTGCGCCGAGGCACCACTGTCACCGACGCCATCTACGAGGCAGGGTTTGGCTCATCGAGCCGCGCGTATGAAGGCGCGCAACTCGGCATGACGCCGGCACGCTTTGCGCAAGGCGGAAAAGGCGAACACATTGGTTGGTCTGCAGCGCGCACTCCGTTTGGTTGGATGATTGTTGGTGCGACTGAACGTGGCCTGTGCTGGCTATCGCTCGCTTCGACGCGCGTTGAGGCCGAGGGCAGCTTGCGCGCAGAATTTCCCGCAGCGGAACTGCGGCGGAATCCGTCGCTGTCCCGGCTTGTGGATGCGGCGCTTGCGAGCGTGCGAGAAGGCGATGATCTCGTGGCGGGCCGCTCCCGGATCGATTCGCTGGACTTGCGTGGGACTGTTTTTCAGTTACGGGTGTGGCAGGCGCTGCGCCAGATCCCGCGTGGCGAGACACGCAGTTATAGCGAACTGGCGCGTGAGATGGGTGATCCCAAAGCAACCCGAGCTGTGGCCCGAGCCTGCGCCATGAATCGTGTCGCGCTGCTGGTGCCGTGCCACCGCATCGTTGGCGCAAGCGGTTCGCTCACCGGCTACCGCTGGGGAGTAGAACGCAAGCGCCAAATTCTCGCAGCCGAAGGAGCCTGAGCCGCAGGGGCCCCCACCCTTTCGCAGAGGCAACGAACGCGAGGGAACGGCGACTTCAGAGGCGCGCGCCGCCGGAGGCCTTGATGAGCTGTCCCGTAACCCAGTAAGAATCATCGGAAGCCAGGAACGCCGCGATGTCTGCGATATCTTTCGGCTGACCGATGCGGCCGAGAGGAGTCTCTGCTTCGGTCTTCTTCTGGAAGTCACTGCCGATGAAGCCCGCCGCGTGTACCCCTTCTGTTTCGACCATGCCTGGGTTCAGTGAATTGACACGAATCTTCTTCGGTCCGAGTTCGCCCGCGAGCGCCACGGTGATGGAATCGAGAGCGCCTTTCGTCGCGCTGTAGACCGACGCCGACGGGATGCCGGCAGCAGCCACCGAGCCGATGTTAATCACGCTGCCGCCCTGCGGATCGAAATGCTTGAGGGCCTCCTGCGTGGTGAGCAGCAAGCCGAGAACATTCACATTGAATTGCTTGTGGAAGTGCTCCGGCGTGACGGCTTCGAGCGGGCCAAACTCGTAAATGCCGGCGTTGTTAACCAGGATGCTGATGGGGCCAAGTTCTTTCGCCACGGTCGCGACGAGTGGCCCAATGGTGTCAGGGTTTGCAACATTCGCCTGCACAGCAATTGCTTTCCCGCCGGCCTGCTTGATTTCGGCAACCACCTTATCGGCGCCCGCCTTGCTGCCTGAGTAATTGACTGCGACTGCCGCGCCGCGGCTAGCAAGCTCGAGCGCAATGGCCGCGCCAATGCCTTTGGAAGCGCCGGTAACCAGCGCGACTTTCCCTTGAAGTGTGCCCATAATTTGTGCTCCTGTCGGAATGTCATCGTTTCGACATTTCGATGACTGTCGAATTGATGGAGGAGACCTCCAAATAGATTCAGAACCATTGTGAAAACTCTTGGGAGGGTATTTCAGCGCGAGGCGCAGGATACGGTCTCGAGTGCTTGCAAGGCCTCGGCCAACGCTTTGAGGACGCCTGGGCGGAGCTTGAGATTGTGGAACTTGCCGGCGCGTTCGATCTCGATCAGGCCAGCGGTTTCGAGCTCCTTCACGTGATGCGAAAGGGTCGCAGGCGAGATTTCAAGCGCTGCCAGTGCCTGAGAGCAGCCGAGAGGGCACGATGCTTTGGCGATGCGCTCCAGCAGCTCGAATCGACGCGGGTCGGCTAGGGCCTTCAGGATCGCGGTGCGGCGGGCGCGTGTCAGCCGGGGCGCTTTCGGCGGAGTCTCGGAATTCCTTGGATTCGTGGCAATCACTTTTAGTGTCCGTATCTTCGATGCAATGGTAGCGCAGCCGGATTGGATTATCGCGGAGCGCCCTGCATTGGGATTTGAACGGGCGTACACTAGGTTCGCCTGAAGACAGGTTCAGAAGGGAGATCCTGCGATGAGCAATCTTCTCTTGATCTTCACGGTGGTCTTCGTGCTCGTGGTCGCAATGGCCTGCGTTGCGGGGATTGTGGTGATGGTCGGCAACATCCGTCCGACGGAAGATCCGCCTTGGCGTAAGCGGAAGGCAGCCTATCGCGCCTCCGGAACGCATCGCGTCTTCAAAGACTTGCACTAAGGCGAATCGACACGGGCGCAGTCAGCCGATTGAGCGCTCGAATACCCGTTCCATGTCCGAAATGGCAATTCCCGGCGAATTCTACTCGTCCTTTACCTCGTACCGCGCCACCATGCCGGCCAGCATGTGATCGCTGATGTGGCAGTGATAGAGCCAGATCCCCGGCGCATCGGGAACCATATCGGCCGTGAGCATCTGCGCCGAAACAACAGACAGCACATCGGTGCGCTGCCCGCCCACGAGCACAGTATTGCCGTGCCAGTGCGGGGTATGTGCGTTGTTAAAGTCTCCGAGCGTTGCCACGTACCAACGCACGTGATCGCCCTTGCGCATCGTCATCATGGGCGTGTTGCCGTAGATGTAGCCGTTGATGGACCACTTGACGTTGGTGAAGACAAAGCCCGTATTGGCGATGGTTCCCGCGATTCCCGTGGCTGTGAGGACCCCAAACTCGTCCCGCTTGACTCCCTTGGGATCGGTCGTGTGGTCACGGATGTTGTCCTCGAGATACCAACTCTCGTTTTCGTTGATCGCGATGAACATGGTCACAAATTCGTGGTCAATGCCCTTTGGCCGGCCATCGGGCAATGCTTCGCCGCGCCGCGTGACAACAAAGCCTCCGAACAGGCCGGCTGCTACATCGCGCAGTTCATCGCAATGGGAGTGATAGAGCCAGAACACGGAGCTTGGATCGTTCGGACCGGGACCGGCTCTGTCGGGAATCTGCCAGGTATAAGTATGGGTCGAACCGGGCGCCACGCAGCCGTCTTCTTTTTCCTTGCCCGTCGTCTTGTCGTTGTAGTCGGACCCCTCGGAGTCCTTCTCGTAGCGAACGCCATGGGGATGAATGCTGAAGGGATGCGTCGCGTTGTTCTTAAAGATGACCTTGAACGTATCGCCCACTTCGCCGTGGAAAATCGGGCCGAGGATGCCAAGGTATTGGTCCTCGGGACTGCGCGGCTTCAGAGTGCTGAACGTGGCATCGGTGTATTCGCGATACATGGCCTTTTTGTTGATGCGGCCGATTTGATGCGGGCCGGACTCGGCAAAGCCTTTGCCGATCGGATCGAAGTCCATGCCCATGGCTTCATCGCGGCCTGAGGGCGCATAGTCCCAGTTCACCTCGTCGGCAGCTACGTAGCAGGTACGAGTTTGGCCAGCAGCCTGGGAAGGCACGGTCTGTGCATTCAGGCTGAGCACGGCCACCGTGCAGCATGACCACAGGAGAAATAACGACCCCTGATTGAGGTTTCGCCGATTCATCTTGACCTCCGAAACACGTCCATACGTCCTACTCCGCCGCAAGGGGACCCAACACGCACACAACATGCAGAGGAGAGAAACGCTCCCTGAGCGGGCGCAATGATGATGAGAAGGATTGCTACGCGATTCGAAACGATCCATCCGCGGGTGTCAACAGAAAAGCGCTGCGCGTGTGGAGAAGCAGGGCAAATCCCGGCGTTTTCCCGTGGACTCTAGTCTTTCTGCCCAACCGCGAGGAGGGTCTGAAACTGGGGAGCTTCAGGGTCTTTGCCGACGACCGAAGCACGGACCTCGACAAATCCCGCGCTCGCGAGCATCGCTTCCATCTCCGCCTCGCTGAAGCCCAGCCACTCGTCTGCATAGAGCTCGCGCGCTTCTTCAAACCGATGCTTCGCCAAATCCAGAATCACAAGACGTCCTTGCGACCGCAGAATCCTCCACGCCTCGCGCAGAGCTCGTTCGGGATGCGCTGCGTGATGCAGCGATTGCGAAAAGAAAACAAGATCGACGGACGCATCATCGATAGGGACTTCTTCCATATCGCCGAGGCGAAATTCCAGGTTGGCGATTGCTGCGCGCAGTGCCTGCTCGCGCGCCACGTCGAGCATCTTCTGTGACGAATCGACTGCTATCACCCGTGTCGCCGCTTGCGCGAGAAGGAGTGAGAAGCTCCCATCGCCGGCGCCAAGATCGGCGATGATCATGGGCGGCAGCAAGTGCAAAAATGCCTCCGCGAGGCTCTTCCAACTTTTGCCGGGGACGTAGTCTTTGCCCAAGCGGCCCGCCATGCTGTCGAAGAAGGCGCGCATCTTGTCTTGCCGCTTCTTCACCACGCGGCGCATCGCAGCCTGGTCTGCGGAGGCTTCGGCAATCTCGCGCTTTGCTTGGGCGAGCAGATCGGACCTCATATTCCCCTCGCTCTCTGGCGACAGGCGATACAGGCTGTTCTTGCCAGTCCGTCGATCCTCAACCAGTCCGGCCTGTTTCAGCTGCGAGAGATGGGTCGAGATTGAGCTTTGCCCCATGATCAGGATCTCCTGCAATTCCGCCACAGACAGCTCTTCCTCCTTTAAAAGCAACAGGATACGGAGCCGGTTGGGTTCGGCTGCGGCGCGCAGGATTTTCACGATTGACGGCATGGATGAATTCTGCTACATATCAACATATCACGATTTGACGATATAAGGAGTAACCGATGGCCCCTACGACACTAGAAGTTGCGCAAGCCGAATACAAAGTTGCTGACCTGTCCCTGGCCGAATGGGGCCGGAAAGAAATTGCGATTGCCGAGCACGAGATGCCCGGCCTGATGGCGATCCGCAACAAGTACGCGGCTGCGAAGCCGCTGGCGGGCGTGCGCATCACCGGCTCGTTGCATATGACGATTCAAACTGCGGTCTTGATTGAGACGCTGGTGAGTCTGGGCGCCGAAGTGCGCTGGGCGAGTTGCAACATCTTCTCCACGCAGGATCACGCGGCGGCAGCGATTGCGGCGAGCGGGGTGCCGGTGTTCGCGTGGAAGGGTGAGTCACTCGAAGAGTACTGGGACTGCACCTATCGCGCGCTGACCCACAAAGGCGACAATGGGCCGCAGCTCGTGGTCGACGACGGCGGTGATGTCACGCTGCTTATCCACAAAGGCTACGATCTCGAAGAAGGCGACAAGTGGGTTGATACGCCTTCGGGCAATCACGAGGAGCAGGTGATCAAAGACCTGCTGAAGAAGGTTTACGCCGAGGATCCGCAGCACTGGCACAAGGTTGTGAAAGAATGGCGCGGCGTTTCCGAGGAGACGACCACCGGTGTGCACCGGCTCTACAAGATGATGGAGCAAGGCAAGCTGCTTGTGCCCGCGATCAATGTGAATGACTCCGTCACCAAGAGCAAATTCGACAATCTCTACGGCTGCCGCGAGTCGCTGGCTGACGGCATCAAGCGCGCAACGGACGTGATGGTTGCCGGCAAAGTCGCGGTGGTCTGCGGATACGGCGATGTGGGCAAGGGCTGTTCGCACTCGTTGCGCGGCATGGGCGCTCGCGTGATTGTGACAGAAGTCGATCCGATCAACGCGCTGCAGGCCGCGATGGAAGGGTTTGAAGTCACAACGGTCGAAGACACGCTGGGCCGCGGCGACATCTACGTCACTTGCACGGGCAACGTGGACATCATCACGCTCGATCACATGAAGAAGATGAAGGACCAGGCCATCGTCTGCAACATCGGCCACTTCGA
>Ga0182024_10003745_pt1 | contig 35814 bp, 27 predicted proteins | sample P32metaG_FD_120480 | JGI IMG/M metagenome (GOLD analysis project Ga0182024, IMG submission 120480) | Permafrost microbial communities from Stordalen Mire, Sweden - P3-2 metaG (Illumina Assembly) | ecosystem: Environmental > Terrestrial > Soil > Wetlands > Permafrost | place: Sweden: Stordalen...
ACCATCGGGGATCCCGCGTCGTATCAGCAGGCGCAGATCGCGCGGATCACGCCCGGGTCCCGGCTGCCGGCGCCGACGGAGACCGGCGTGCTCCTGAAGGACGGCCAGCCGATCCTTGGCTTCGCGTCCATGGGCTCCGGGCTCCATCAACGCACGATGCTTGCGTTGTTGAACGTCACCCGCTTCGGCATGACGGTTGACGACGCCATCAATTCTCCCGATTTCTTCCTGCCCGACACCGACCTCAAGACCGGAGCGCTCACCGTCCGCGTGCCACAAGGGCGTTTCCCGAAGGCCGTGCTCGATGCCCTGGGGCGGGCCTACACCGAGTACGACTCGTCAAATGTGCGGTTCGGCGGCGAGGGGCTGTGGGTTGCGATCAGTCGCGATCCGAGGACCGGTGCGCTCCGCGCGGCCTCGCACAACCGCAATAACAGCGCGGCCGTCGCGTGGTGACCCACGCGAGGCGAGTATAATCCGCGCGAAATGATCGTCGACGGCCGGGCCGTCTCGACGCGCGAGGGCGACAGCGTGCTGGTCGCGATTTTGCGCGCCGGACTGCACCCGTCACGCGGCGGCTGTCTGTGTCTCGCCGGCGACTGCGCGCGCTGCGTCGCCATCGTCGACGGCGTCGCCTACCGCCGAACCTGCCAGGTCGAGGCGCGTCACGCGACCGTCGTTGAGTCACATCCACCGGACAGGCGGCCCTCGCCAGACCAGCGTGAGGGCCGGCGAACACTTGCGCCTGGCGTCTGCCGCCATCGACATTGCGATGTCGTCGTCATTGGACAGGGCCGGGCCGGACGGGAGGCCGCGCGAGCGGCGCGGTCCGCCGGCCACGAGGTCGTCACGTTCGACAGCGCCGACGGCCAGGACGTGGTGGGCCTCTATCCCGGCCCGCTGGTCGTCGCGCGAACCGCCGACGGCATGATTCAGGCACGACCGCGCCTCGAGGTGGTCGTGGCGACTGGTGCGATCGAGCTTCAGCCTGTCGCGCCCGGCTGCGACCTCCGCGGTCTGGTCACCAGGCGGGGGGCGACTCGGCTGGCTCATGCCGGTGTCGATCTCGGACGTGTGGTCGCAATCGGCACGCCACCAGACGACGTCACGGCGGAAGCGGTCGGCGGTGCCGTCGTACGGTTCGAACCGAGAGCGGACGATCGGCATCACCTCGGGGCGGTCGTCGTTCGGAACGACCACGGCCTCGAACGCCGCGTCGAGTGCGATACCGCGTCAATCGGTCTGGGTCTCACGCCCAGAGACGCGCTCCTTCGACTCGGGCGCGGGATGGGCGTCCGCGGAGTCGGCGACGTGACGTTGCCTGCGACCCTGCCGTCGCCGCCAGTCGCGGGCGTCGTCTGCCCGTGCCTGGACGTCACCGTGTCCGACCTGACGTCTGTACACGATCGCGGCTTTCGTGACCTGGAACTCGTGAAGCGCGCGACGCTGGCCGGCACAGGTCCGTGTCAGGGCGCCGTCTGCGTCCCCCACCTGCGCAGTTTTCTCGCGCACGGCGGCGCCGCGTTGCAGCCGGCGTTCACCGCGCGGCCCGCGACCAAGCCGGTGACGGTTGGCGAGGCCGCCTCCGGCGCGCATCTTCAGGCGACCGCGCGAACCGGCCTCGACTCGGAACACCGGCGTCTCGGCGCGCGAATGGATCGGTTAGGCGGCTGGTGGCGGCCCTGGACCTACGGAGACCGCGTGGCCGAATACGCCGCGGTGCGCGAGGCTGTCTCGCTCGGCGACGTCAGCACGCTCGGCAAAGTGCGCGTGTCCGGTCCCGACGCGGTGCGGTTACTGGAACATCTTTATCCGACCCGCGTGGCCACACTCGCGCCTGGGCGGTCCCGCTACTCGCTCCTTCTCAACGAACGCGGGCATGTGATCGACGATGGCATGATTTGCCGGGAGAGCGAGACCCGGTTCACGCTCACGTTCACGTCTGGGGGAGCGTCGCAGGCGGAATGGTGGATCCGGGACTGGGCCGAGACCATCGACGCCGACGTCCGCATCCTCAATCAGACCTGGTCGCTCGGCGCGATCAACGTCACCGGACCGCGCGCCACGTTGCTGCTCGAGCACGCCGGGGTCACCGATCCACCCGCGTACCTGCGTCACCGGTTGGCCGAAGTCGCCGGCGTGCGGTGCCGGATTCTCCGGCTGAGCTTCACCGGAGAGGTATCGTACGAGCTTCATCACGACGTGGCGCAGTCGGTGGTGCTCTGGCGGCGACTGCTCGAGCGCGGTCGAGACCTTGGCGTTCGGCCCCACGGGATCGAGACCCTGATGACGCTCCGACTCGAGAAAGGCCACCTGATCGTCGGCCAGGATACCGACTTCGACTCGACGCCCCGGCGGCTCGGGCTCGAAGGGATGGCGCATTTGGACAAGCCCGATTTCGTGGGCCGCCGCGCGTTACTGCGGACGAATCGTCTGCCACTCGATCGGCGTCTCGTGGGTCTCGAAATGGCTGGAGGGGCGCCAGCGGAAGGGGCGCTCGTCTGGGCCGACGCCACCACCGTGGGCCAGGTGACCTCGAGCGCGTGGTCGCCGGCCCTGGGCAAGACCGTCATGCTCGGCTGGGTTCGGACCTCGAGCAACGGGGCGTTGCCAGATGAGGTCGTTGTCGATGGACGAGCGGCGCGACGGGTGACGACGCCGTTCTATGACGCGGGAGGCGGCCGTGCCCGCGCTTGAGCCTCTCGTCTGCGTGCGTGTCGTCGCCACGGTCGCGGCGATCGATGCGGCTCGCTGGCCAGGAGGTTCGATCGCGCTCAGGGTTGCGCCCGACGAAGTGCTCGTGATTTCTGATCCGGTTGATCACCATGCGGACTCGACCGCCCTGTCGGACGTCACAGTCGCCGATCCGCATGCGATCGTCGAACGGGACACGGGCTGGTGCGCGGCCTGGGTGCCCTCGGGCCAGGCCATCGATCTCCTGGAGCGCGCCTGCCGGTGGGAGCCGCCGCGCGCGCGTCCGGCGTTCGCTCAGGGCGCCCTGGCCGATTTGCCGGTCAAGATTTGGTTCGAGCCGGATCGGGTCCTGTTCGTCGTCGCCGCGCCGTTCGCCGCCGATCTCGAGGCACGCCTGCGATGAACGAGTCGGTTGAGCGCGCGATCACGTTTCGCTGGCCGGCGGTGCTCAAGCGGCACTACGACGTCGTCATCGTGGGCGGCGGGGGCCACGGGTTGGCGACGGCCTACTATCTGGCGACCCGCCACGGCATCACGCGGGTTGCGGTTCTCGAACGCCGCTACATCGCGGCGGGGAATTCCGGCCGCAACACGACGATCATTCGGGCGAACTACGGCATTCCGGAAGCCGTGCGGTTCTACCAGCGGAGCGTCGACCTCTACGCCGGCCTCGAGCGGGAGACGGGCCGCGACCTCATGCACCGCCAGAAGGGCCTGTTGTGGCTGGCGCACAGCGAAAGCGGGGTGCGCCAGGAGCGCGCGCGCGCTGCAGTGAACACGGCCTTCGGCGCGAAGACGGAGTTCGTTGGTCCGGACGCCATTCGTGCCATTTGCCCGCATCTCGATCTCACCGGTGAGGGCCAGTGGCCCATTCTTGGCGGCTCGTATCATCCCGAGGGCGCGACGGCCCGTCACGATCGGGTGGTCTGGGCCTTCGCAGAAGGCGCCATGCGGTTGGGCGTGGAGGTACACCGGGACACGGCCGTGACTGGACTCATTCGGGACGGCGACCGCGTGATTGGCGTTCAGACGGACGCCGGCGCGGTCACGGCTGGCGTCGTGGTGTCGGCCGTTGGTGGACACGTGAGCGTCCTGGCCGCCAGCGTTGGACTCCGGCTGCCCATCCGGACCCATCCGCTTCAAGCGTTTGTGACCACGCCGTACGCCCAGACACTGGGCCCCATCGTCGCATCATCGGATTTGTTGATGTACGCGTCTCAAACCGCCAAGGGGGAGCTGCTCGTCGGGGCTGAGATCGATCGCCAGCCGAGCTATTCGTACGACTCGACCTTTTGGTTCCTTCAAGGTTGCGCGCGTCGCGCGATGGCGCTCCTACCATTCCTGCGGGACTTGCAGGTCTTGCGCCAGTGGACCGGCGTGTGCGACATGAGCCCCGACTACTCGCCTATCATGGGCCGCACAGGCGTCGATGGGTTCCTCGTCACGACCGGCTGGGGCACTTGGGGATTCAAGGCGATTCCCGCCGGCGGCGAGCAAATGGCCGAGCTCATCGCCACCGGTCGCACACCGGACCTTATCGCGCCGTTCTCGCTCGACCGATTCGCCCGCGACCGGACGATGGCCGACCGCGGCTCGGCAGGGACGCACTGATGGCTCCGCTGCGTGCCCAGCTCTCGTGTCCGCACTGCGGCGTGCGGGCGCTCGAGGAATTCATCTACGGCGAGGTGCCGTCCACGCCGGATGCGATCACAGACCCGGACGTGCGCGACCTCGATCGGGAGTTCATGCACGGCAACGTCGAGGGACCGGTTGTCGAGCGCTGGTTCCATGCGCTCGGCTGCCGGCGGTGGATCACGGTGCGACGAGATACAAGGACGGATGAGATTCTGTGAGGAGCCAACGAATCGACGATTTGAAAATTGAGTGATTGATGATCGATTGACGATTGACGGTCTGTGATTGATGGGAGGACGGCCATGAACCGACGCACATTTCTCAAGGCGGCCGCTGCCGCCGGCGCGACGTTGGAAGGGATTCCCGGCGCCACGGTCGCGGCCGCCGGCGCGCAGGACGCTCAAGAGCGGGGGCAACGCGGTCGACGCGGCGCTCGCCGGCGCCATCACGCAGGCGACCGTACAGCTCGACATGACGAATCACACGGCCACGGTGTCGTTCATCTATTGGGAGGCCAAGACCGGCAAGACCTACCAGTTGAACAGCATGGGCACCCTGGTGCCCCGGCTGCCTCCGTTCCGGACGTATCCGTACGGGCTCGATGGTCTCGCGGCCGGCCCGCCGATGGCCTGCCTCCCGGGGTTCATGCCCGGCGTGGCGGCCATCCACGCGCGGTTCGGCACCAAGCCGTGGCGGGCGCTCGTCGAGCCTGCGATCCCCTGGGCCGAGAACGGCCATCCGATGGATGAGTTCACGCGGTCGGTGCTCGAATACGAACTCGACGGCAACACGTTCTTCCCGTCGATGCGGGCGATCTATGCACCGAACGGCTTCACGCCTTCGGTTGGCGAGCTGTGGAAGAACCCGGAGCTGGCGAAGACGTTGCGGCGTCTGGCTGAGGAGGGTCCCGAGTACTTCACGACTGGCGACTGGGCGAAGCATTTCGTCGAGACCGCCAACTCGATCGGTTGGCCGATTACCCTCGCCGACCTCACCGCGACGCCGCCGCGCTGGCAGGATCCGATGCGGTGGCCGTACAAGGGCTACGAAATCGTTCAACCGGCGCCGCCGGAGCGTCAGGGCCTCTTCTGCTGCCTCGTGATGGGCATGTTGAACCACCTGGACGTCGTCAAGTTGGGGCACTACTCCGAGTCGGCCGAGAGCTTGTACTACATGGCGCACGCGCTGCGCCGAGCCGAATTCGAGCTGGGCCTGTTGTGGGATCCCGAGCACTTCGACGTGCCCATGGACACCTGGACGTCGGACGAATTCCATGCCCATCTCGCGAACATCCTCAAACGCTCGCGGCCCAAGGCGGACGTCGACCTCACGCGGCACGTGGAGTTCACATCCGCGAAGGCGAACTTGCAGGCGTTTGGCTGGTCGACGCAAGGACCCGCGACCACCCCGAAGCAGCCCACCGGCAGTTGCGAGCTCACGTGCGTCGATGAGCAGGGCAATTGGGTGCAGATGATGGACACCCTGCAGTCAGGCGGCATCCCAGGCCTTGCCGTCGACGGCGTGCCGATGTGCGGCAGTCACGTCATCTTCGACATGCAGGGTTCGATCGCGGGCTGGCTCGGCGTGCCCGGGTTCCGCATGCGATCGGTCATGGGTAACACGATCGTGCTGAAAGGCGGCAAGCCGATTCTGTCGATGGGCACGCCCGGGAACGTCCACTGCACCATTCCCCAAGTGCTCTCGACCATCCTCGACTACGGCAAGGACCCATACGAGGCCGCGACGCTGCCGCGTCTGCTTCCGATGCGGAGCGACTACACCATCGAGATGGAGACGCGGGTGCCGGAGAAGGTCTTGCGGGATCTCGTCAAGCTCGGCGCCAAGCTCAAGCCGCTGCCGCCGTACGATTTCCACATGGGATCGTTCCAGCAGGCGTGGCGCGATCCGGCGACCGGGACTTTGAGCGCGGCGAGCGATCCACGCCGGGCGGGCGTGGCCGGCGGGTTCTAGGCCCTATCGTCGCACCAGCTCGATCTGCGAGCCGGCGAGCGGCATGGGCAGGTCGGCACGCCACGGATAGTCCCAATCGCCGGTCTGGACCATGGCGACCGGCTTGCCGTCCTGTCGCAGGTCGAACGGCGTGTTGACCGGCAGAGACAGGCGGAGACCGATCGTGTGCACATCGCCCGTGCGGTTCTCGACGGCGAACGCGACTCGCGCGAGCCGCTTGTCGATTGAGACCGTGCCCGCGGCAGCGAACCCGTCGCGCTCCAAGTCGATCTTGAGCCGGCTGACGTCTTCGGCGAATGGCAACCGCGCGTCCGGGATGACGACGTCGAGGCGCCGGCGCAGGCCGTCGCGCGGGTTCACGGCGAGCGTGGCGCCTTGGTCGGTCATCGCGCCGCCGTACGCGATCCAGCCAAAGATCGGGTCGCGCGTGACGACGGTCGCGGCCATGCGCAGCGCGCCGCCGAACCCGAGATCGATCTCGCCGTCGTAGTGCCACGGGCCGCGGGGCTCGGTGACGCCGCCCGGGACGCTCGAGCCCATCCACGCGCTGCCGATCTTTGTGGACGTGAACTGCCATCCTGCCGCTCCGTCGTTCTCGGGTCCGGGATACCAGAAGCCGAAGTTCGTGTCCGGGCGACCCGTGTTCATGAGGGCCCACGAACTGAGGTAGGACGCGTAGCCGAGCTGCAGCCAATCGAACGGCTGCCGCGCGAAGTCGAGGGCGTAGTCGAGAATGCCCCAGCCTCCCATCGCGGCCATGTAGCTCATCCCGGCGTCGCTGCCGAGCGTGTAGTAGGCCGGATTCAGCCAGCCGCGCACGGCGAGCCCCGACGCGAGCTGGCGGTCCATGAAGTCACGCGAATCTTCGCGGCGCACGATGGGATGCGAGTACCACTTGTTGAGCTTCACGTCGAACCACAGGTTCTCGTCCGGCGCCATATCGTGGGTCGCGCCGTACTTCGCGAACGCGTAACTCGATTCGAAGGCGGTCCGATCGAACGCGTACTCCGATCGAAACGGATACACGTCGTCGTACACGAAGTACTTGACTTTCTTCTCCCATTCGGCGCGCAACCACGCCGCCTGGATCGAGTGGCCTTCGTGGTCGAGGGCATCGATCACGTCGAGCACGACGAGCTCGTTGTAGAGGCCCCACTTGTAGGTCTCGTAGTACGACGGGTAGATCTCGTATGGGTAGGTGTAGAACGCGCGCGCCGTTTCCCAGGCCCGATTGAGGTACCCGGCGGCGTCCAGGTACTTCGACATCCCGGGATAGCGCTTGGCGATCTGGTACATGTGGAAATACAGCATGATCACGTGCGGGTAGTCGTAGGACCGCCACGCGTGTTCCTTGTCTAGATCCTGCAGGGCCGTCGCGCCATTGGCCAGGTGCTCGGCGTAGTCCTTCCGGCGTCCCGGGTCGCGATTGATGTACCAGTCCGGCGTGCCATAGACGCCGTACGGGTATGGCCGCTCGTCATCGCGGCGCTGGAGGCCCCCCCAGACGAAATGCTCGATGTAGTACTCGAGCGACGCGATCTCGGCTGCGTTCGGGAACGTCGCGTTTTTCTCCGCGAGATACGGCGCCTTGGACAACCCGGGGTCGTCACAGGTGAGCGCGTAGACCATGCGATCGAGAAAGATGTCCGGGTTGTCAATCGTGCGGGTGACCTTGGCCTTCATGTCGTAGGGGCCGTACACGCCGTTCCACCACTTTGACGGATCCTTGATCTGCTGCCGGTCGACGAGAAAGGCCGCGCGCTTCTTAATCAGCGTCTCGAGCGGCTCGGTGACGAAGAACTCGAGGTAGGTCTCGCGCCCGTTGTCGTGTCTGATGGTCAGCTTGTTCTCGCCGAGTCGGCGGAACGCAACCTCGTACACGTGGGTGTCGGCTTGCGGCTCGCCTTTGGTCGTGATGGTCGTCTGTGCCGGAAACTCCGGGGCGATGGATTCAATCCTGGCCTTCGTGTGCAGGGAGAACTCGGCGGTGAGGTCGTCGGGCACGGTCATCCCGGGGACGACCCGGACGTCGAAGAGGCCGGCCTGATAGATCAGCTCCCGCAGTTCGTCGTAGCTCTCCGCCCACTGCAGCCGAAATCCGTACGAGGCCCGACTCCCGGATTGGCCGGCGGGTTTCAGATCGAGTGCCGTGTTGGGCTGTCGCCAGGTGCCGCGCGGTTCCGCCGCGGCGGCGCGGAGCGAGTGAACGTACACTTCTGCGCCTCCGCCTCGACCTCCGCCGGTGCCCGTGTACTCGAGTTTCGTCCCGGGGCGCACGGTCACGAGCAGGAACGGCGGCGCGCCGGACGCGCGCACGTAATACCAGAAAGACCCCGCGCCCGAGACGAACTGGTGCTTGAGGAAGCCGCGCTCGAAGATCTGCGCGGGAGTCGCGCCCGTGGGGCCGGCCACCGGAATGCTGATCCCGAGATCACCGACCGTCACGGGTGTCTTCCCGGTCGCCTGGAGGTCAATGAGCCAGTCGAGCGCGCGCCCGTCGGTCCTGAACGTCTCGGTGACCGCAAGGGCCGATCCCGTGGTCCCGCTGGCGTAGGTGACCGTTCCCGCGTCGGGCGACGCCGACATCGCGCCACGGCGCGTCAGGCTGGTCCACTCGCCGGCTGCACCCGCGCGATACGCCAGCGTGAGACCGAGCACCGCGGCTGGCGCCGGGCCTGCGCCGCCGCCGGCCGGTGCCCCGCCACGTCCGCCGCCGCGCCCTGCGGCCGGTGTGGTCAGGGTCGCGCCGAACGGATCATGCGGGTTGGCCACGAGCGAGATGCCGCGCTCGTCGTACGCGAAACGAAAGTCGCCGCGTTCGATGACGCCCGCGGTACCTGGCGCGCCGGATGCCCCAGGCCGGGGAACCGTCGTCTGGCGGTTCGCGACGCCGGCGGCTCCGACGACCGTGGCGGCGACCAGACAGGCGCAGGCGATGGCCCGTGGGGTTCTCATCGACGGCGAGTATCGCGGGTCCGGGCGTGGAGTTTCAACACCTGCTGCGGGCGAGTCCCGCGTCGAACGGCGCCGCCCGATATATTGATAGCTGAGCTAACATAGCGCGCACAGGACCCTTCCCGATGCCACGCGACTCTCTCGGCGACGTCGAACACCTGGTGCTGGTGGCTCTGCTCCGCCTCGACGGCGAGAGCTATGCCGTGCCGATCATGAGAGAGATTGCCCTGCGCGCGGGCCGCGACGTCGCCCGCCCGGCGGTTTACATTGCCCTCAAGCGACTCGAGGCGAAGCGTTTCCTCACCTCCCGCGTGGGAGCCGCGACGCCGGAGCGCGGGGGCCGCTCCAAGCGCTTCTTCAAGCTGACCAAAGCCGGCGCCCGCCAGTTGCGCGAGGCGAGAGCCGCCTTCGTCAACATGTGGGCCGACGCGGAACATCTCATCGACGACGCCGTGCGATGACGACGCCTCCGCGGCTTGCCGTGTGGTTGCTCTTGCGGCGGGTGACCGCTGAAGACCGCGATGAGATCGTCGGCGACCTCGCCGAGGATTTTGCCGAGCATCTTCGGACCGACGGTCACGCCGCCGCGACGCGTTGGTACTGGCGGCAGGCGCTGGCGTTTGCGCGGACGGGCGGCTGGCAGCGACAGGATTTCCCAGACTTCCGGAGGGCCCGCGTCATGTCCATCGATGATCTGCGGTTTGCCGTTCGGCGGCTCTCGAAACGTCCCGGCGCCACGTTCGCCTCCATCGCGACGCTCGCCTGTGCGATCGGCGCAGCCGTCGCCACGTGGTCGGTCCTCTCAGCGCTATTGCTGCGTCCCGTGCCGATCCCTGATCCCGGCCGCCTCGTCGTCGTTGGCATGAGATACGGGACGCGCGTCTCGAACGACGGCGTGTTTCCGGTTCACGAGCAGGTTGCCGCGAGCCACGTCTTCGAGGCCGTCGCCGCCGGCGGCAAGATCGGAAACTTCCCGGTGGTTGGTTCGTCCGGGCTGCTCTCTGTGTACTTCGCGACCTCGAACTTCCTGGACGTGCTTGGACTTCGGCCGGAGACCGGCCGATGGTTCTCGTCCGACGAGGACCGTCGCGGTGCCGCGTCAGTGGCCGTGCTTTCGGATCGCTTCTGGCGGCGGCAGTTCGAGGCGCGGCCGCAGGTCATTGGCGACCGGATTGTCGTCAACGGTCACACGATCCCGGTGATCGGGATCGCGCCGCGCGGCTTCCGCGGCGTCGATCTCACGGACGCGCCTGACGTCTATCTGCCGCTGCAGTCCATTGCGGATATCGTTGGCCCGCGCTTCAACTTCTTCAACGATCCGGAAGAGAAGGACTTTTCGCCTACCGGGTGGGTACGAACGTTCGGGCGACTCAAGCGCGGCGTGAGCCGATCCGACGCACTCGCTGGCCTCTCGGCCTTGCTGCGGCCGGCCCAGCCGCATGGTCAAGTCGTCCTTACGGATCTCGAAACGGCGTCGCTCGCCGAAGGCGCGCGGCCGCCGCTCGAGGAATTCAGCCGGCTGGTGGCCGTCACGGTCGGCTTGCTCCTGGTGATCGGGTGCCTCGCGGCCGGCATGCAGCTCCTCATGCGAACCGAGGCGCGACGCGAGGAGTTCGCGATGTGTCTCGCGATGGGCGCCACTCGAGCGCGCCTGGTGTCGGGCGTGCTCGTCGAGGGCGCGGTGCTGTCCATCGCCGGCGCGGTGCTCGCGGTGCCAGCGAGCACGTGGCTCCTCGCGACCCTCACGTCCTTCCAGCTGCCGGGCGGCATCAACCTCGGCCAGCTCGAGGTTGGAGTGGACGGCGGAACGTTTGCGGCGGCGGCGTTGGCGGCCGTCGCGGCGACGCTGGCGATGGCCGTCGTGGCAGGCGGATTCGGCTTCTCGGGCAACGTCGCCGATGCGCTGCGCGCGCGCGCCGGCTCGACGCCTCCCATCGGCCGACGGCGCACACGTGCCCTGCTCGTCGTCGCCCAGGTCGCCGTCGCGTTCGTGTTGCTCGTCGGCGCGGGGTTGTTCTTCCGCAGTCTCTCGGCGGCCCTCAGTCTCAATCCGGCCTATGACACTGGCCGGATCGCCATCGGCGCGGCCAGGCCACCCGCGCGCGCCGCGGCCCCTGACGTCGCGGCGGCGTTCTTCGACGATCTCGCCGAGCGCCTTCGTCTGATCCCGTCGATTCGCTCGATCTCGATGAGCAGCTTTCCTGGTGGCATGACCGTCGGCGGCACGTTGACAATCGACGGCGAGTCACGAACGATGCCATCGTTTCTCGCGTCCGAAGGCGTCGACAGCAACTACTTCTCGACGTTCGGCCTCTCGGTCACGCGCGGGCGCAACTTCAGGCCAGACGACGGCGCAGACGCGCCACGTGTAGGGATCGTGAGCGAGTCATTTAGTCGCTTCCTCGCGCGTGGTGGAGACCCGATTGGCCACCGCGTGGAGGGTCTCGGCGGACGTCGGATGGGACAGCCGGCGGTTCAGATCGAAGTCGTCGGCGTCGTGCCGGATCTCATCACGAGCGTTCGCGCGTTGGAGCCGCTCGTGTTGTATGTGCCACTTGGTCAAGTACCGGAGGCGCCGTTTCCTGGGCGTGTCGTCACGTTTCACACGTCGGGCGACCCGTCGATCGCGATGCGACAGGCGGCACAGGTCATTCACGAGCTCAGTCCCGCCGACGCCATTCCGGCCTTCACGACGATCGACGATCAGATCACGCGCCAAATGAGTCCCCAGCGCTTTGGCGCGACGGTCATGGGCGCGTTGGGTGTCATCGCCACGCTCCTCACGCTCTTTGGCATCTTCGTGCTCGTCGAATCGATGTCCGGCCTCCGGCGGCGTGAGATGGGCCTCCGCGCCGCGCTTGGCGCGACGGGAGCGCAGCTCAGCGCGCTGGTCCTCGGAGACACGCTGTGGCTCGTGGGCGCCGGCGTGGGCCTGGGGCTGCTGTTGTCCTGGCTCGGCGCCGGTCTGGTCCGCGCCTTCCTTTTCCACGTTCAGCCCTTCGACATTCCGACCATCGCCACGGTGGTGCTCGGCATCGGTCTGGCCGCGCTCGGCGTGAGCCTGAGACCCGCCCTGCGGGCCGCCCGCGTCGATCTCGCCAGCGTGCTCCGCGAAGAATAGGCAGCGCCAACTGATCGCGGATCGGGGCCGTCTGATGATATAGAAGTCCTATAAAGGACTCCTACCTCATGCCGGACCCCGTCCCCGCGCTCGTCAAAGGCACGCTCGACTTGTTGATTCTGCGGACCCTCGAGCTGCAGCCGCTGCACGGCGCCGCCATTGCCGATCGCATCTTTCAGACCACTCGCGGCGCGTTCCAGATCAAGGCTGGCTCGCTTTTCCCCGCGCTCCACCGGCTCGAGCAGGACGGCTGGATCACCGGCGCCTGGGAGATGCCCGTCGGCGGACACCGGGTCAAGTCGTACACGCTGACCCGCGCCGGCCGACGCCATCTCACGGCCGAACGCGCCACCTGGCAACGCGTGGTCTCCGCGATGTCCCTCGTCCTCGATTCGGAGTGAGCGGTGACCCTCACGCCCTGGCGCCTTCTTTCGCGCGTGCGATCCCTCCTCGCCCGACGTCGCGCTGACGCCGATCTGGACGACGAACTCGAAGGCTACGTTGCGACGCTGGCGGAGGGTCACCGGCGTGCCGGCCTCGCGCCCGCCGACGCCTGGCGCGCGGCGCTCGTCGAGATCGGCGGCGTCGAACAAGTGCGAGAGAAAGTCCGCGGCGTGCGGGTCGGCTACGCTCTCGAGACGGCGTGGCGTGATCTGCGTTACGGCGCCCGGCTCATCGCGCGGTCCCCCGGATATGCCGCCGTCGTCGTGTTGACGATGGCCCTCGGCATCGGCATCAACGCGGCCACGTTCACCGTGATTCACGCGGTGCTCTGGCGGCCCCTGCCCTATCCCGACGCGGAACGCCTGGTCGCGATCGAGGTCGACGCGCGCGGCGTCACCGATGCTGGCGCGGCGCCCGGCGAAGCCCTGGACCTCCGCGCCGGCCTGCACAGCCTGACCGACGTGTCGATGGCGACCGGCGTGGACGCCTCGCTGAACGTGGACGGCGTGATGGAGCGGGTCGCGGCCGCGAGCGCCACGAACGATGTCCTGCTGCTCCTTGGCGCCGAGCCGATGTGGCTCGGCCGTCCGCTCGACGACGCCCGCGACGAGGGTCGCGATCACGTCAAGAGCGTCATCATCAGCCACGCGCTCTGGCTGCGACGCTTCCACGCCGACCCATCGGTGATTGGCCGCCACATCGAGGTCAACAACATCGACGTCGAAGTCGTGGGTGTGACGCGTCCCGGATTGCGCGTCTATCTGCCGCCACTCGAGCACGTCGACGAGGCGGTCGACATCTGGTTTCCGACCGGGTTCGCGAGCACCCGCGCGTTCCGCGAGGGTCCGCTCGTCGCACGACTCGGGCCCGGCATCCGGTTGGGGCAAGCTCAGGCGGAGCTGGACGCCATCGCTGCGCAATTCGTCGCCGCTTTTCCGGCGGCCTACCCGGACGGGCAGCTCCGTCTTCGGGCCGTGTCCTTGCGTGACGATCTGACACGGTCGTCGCGCCCGGCCCTCGTGGCGCTCGGCGGTGCCGTCGCGTTCGTGCTGCTCGTCGCGTGCGTCAATGTCGCGAACGTCATGCTCGCGCGCGCCAAGGCGCGGGAGCGCGAACTCGCGGTCCGCGGCGCGCTCGGGGCGACGCGCGCGAGGCTCGTGCGGCAGCTCTTTGCTGAAAACGTGCTCCTCACGGCCATTGGCGGCGCCGGCGGGTGGCTCATCGCGATCGGCGCGGTCGCGCTCGTTGGCTGGCTCCGGCCGCCGCATCTTCCGCGCCAGGACGAAATCGTCATTGGCGGCCTCGTGCTCAGCTGGACGATGGGGTTAACGATCCTGGCGAGCCTGATCTTCGGCGTAGTGCCCGCCTGGCTCCTAACGGGGCGCGGCCCACATGCCATGCTCAACAGCGGCCGAGGCAGCGCCGTGATGATCCGCAGTCGCCGCTGGCAGCGGGGCCTCGTTGTGGCCGAAGTCGCGCTGTCGATCGTGCCGCTGGTGGCGGCCGGCCTCATGGCGCGCACGTTCGTAAATCTGACGCGGGCGCCCCTCGGATTCGATCCGGCCGGCGTGCTGACCGCTTCCGTGCCGCTCAGCTGGCGCCGATTTCCAGACGACGACCGCCGCCAGGCCTTGTACCTGGCCGCCGTCGATCGCGTCGCGCATTTGCCAGGCGTGGACGCCGTGAGCGCCGGGGCGCCGCTGCCGTTTTCGACTTGGACGGTGATCCGCCGGTGCTGGGCGGACGAGTCGACAGATGCTTTGCCCGTGCGCGCCAGTCAACTCAGCGTGCTGCCCGGGTTCGTGCGTGTGCTGGGCGTCCGACTCACGGCCGGGCGGGATCTGACTGACGACGACCTGACGCGGCATCGGGCCGTGGCGATCGTCGACGAGGAGCTGGCGCGCGCGCTCTGGGGCGGCGCGGCACTTGGGCGCCGACTCGTGATTCAGAGCGGCGCCACGACCGAGACGCTTGAAGTCGTCGGCGTCACGGCGCCGATCCGGACGGCCCGCGTGCGCGATGCGGGCGGGCCCACGTTCTTCGTGCCGTACTCCACCTACGCTATCGGGCTGTCGCTCGTGGTCAAGACGAGCATGCCCATGGCGCCGCTCGGCGCCGCCATCAAGCCGGCCGTGGAGGCTCTGGGCACGGACCGGCCCGTGTTCGACATCCGACCGCTCACGGCGATCGTCGACGAGTCGATCGGCGAGGAGCGCTTCACGACGCTCGTCCTGGTAGGGTTTGCGGCGGCGGCACTTTTTCTCGCGGCCGTCGGCCTCTTCGGCACGCTCAGCTATCTCATCTCGCAGCGCACGCAGGAATTCGGCGTGCGCCTGGCGCTCGGCGCCTCGGTTGCGGGTCTCGTTCGGCTTGTCCTCTGGGAGGGTGCGGTCCTGACTTTCGCCGGCACGGCGGCAGGAATCGCGGCCTCCCTTGGCGTCGCGGGCGTCCTTCGCAACCTCTTGTACGGCGTCACGCCGGTTGACGCGCCGACGCTCGCCGGCGTCGCGGTCGTCGTCGGTGTCGTGGCGCTCGTCGCGATCGGCCGGCCCGCGTGGCGGGCAGCGCGGGTCGACCCTGTCGTGGCGCTTCGAAGCGAGTAGCGTTTCCGTCGGAAGGGTCGGAAGGCTTGAGGCCTGAAGGCTGGAAGCCGGGGAGGCTCGAAGCCGAGGCGCCGATTGTTACACCGGCTGCGTGCAGAACGCGCAGCGCTTCGCTTCGAGCGGGATGTCGCTCAGGCACTCCTTGCACTTCTTGGTCGTCGGCGCCGCCGGCGGCACCGGCTTGGTCATACGCGCAGTCACCGCGTTCATCGGCAGGACCACGAAGAAATAGATCGAGGCCGCGACCAGGAGGAAGGCGATCACGGCGTTGATGAAGAGGCCGATGCCGATCGCCGAACTACCGATTTGGAACTGAATCTTCGAAAAGTCCTGCTTGCCGACAACGAGCGCGAGGAACGGCGTGAGGATGTCCTTGGTCAGCGACGCGACGACGGCTCCGAAAGCGCCGCCGATGATCACGCCGACGGCCATGTCCACCACGTTCCCCCGCATCATGAATTTCTTGAAGCCACCCATGTCCTGCCTCCTTCGGCTACTGGCCGTACGTCACGCGAAGAATCCGTCCGCCCTGATCGTCGCTCGTGAGCAGCGAGCGCCGAGGGGCATGCCACGAGCGACCACCGAGGAGCACACCTCGGCGGTTCGTCGTCCTGCTAGTCGCAGCGTGTCCGAATGGTATCGCATGGCTTCGACGCCCATCCGCCAAACATCATGGCCAGTCGGAGGGCCGCCGGCGTGACCCCTCGTTTGATCGGCTGGGACCCCTGCACCCCGCCTAGCGCGCGTCGCTCGTGGGGCCCCATCGCCCCACACCGCTCACGCGCGCCGTTCTAGTAATGTGGTCTCGTGCCCCCTGCCGTCTGGGTCGTCTCGGCGATCCTCGTGTGCGCGAACGCCTTCTATGTCAGCGCCGAGTTCGGGGCCGTCGGGGTGCGAAGGAGCCGGATCCAGCGCCTCGCGGAGGACGGCCACCGGCTCGCCCGGGGCCTGCTGCCCTACATCGAGACGCCCCTCGGGCTGAGCCGGTACGTCGCCGCCTCACAAATCGGCATCACGCTCTCGAGCCTCGTGCTGGGCGCCTATGCTCAGGCGACGATCGCCTCGATCTTCGCGCCGACGCTGGCGCAGCTCATCGGCCTCGACGACGCGCGGGCGCGTTCGGCGGCAGACGTCGCGGTGCTCCTCGCGCTTGCGGCGACGCAGGCGGTCCTCGGCGAGCTCGTGCCCAAGTCCCTTGCGCTGCAATTCCCCACTCAGGTGGCGCTCGCCACCGTGTTGCCGATGCGGTGGTCGCTGCGGGCGTTTTGGCCGTTCATCGCGCTCATCAACGGCGCGACGCGGGTGCTTTTGCGGCTCGTCGGCGTCGAGGCGTCGCCTCAGCGCCATCTCCACTCGCCGGACGAAATTGAACTCCTGATCGCCGAATCGCACGACGGTGGTCTCCTCGAGGCGGACGAGCAGCACCGCCTTCGCCGTGCGCTCCGGCTCGGCCGCCGGAGCGCGCGCGACTTAATGGTGCCGCTCGCGCAGCTCACGATGCTCCCGATCGACCTTGCGTGGACGGAGGTCGTCCGCACCGTGGCGGCAAGCCCGTTTAGCCGGCTCCCGGTCTACCGCGCGACACCCGAGGACATCGTCGGCACGCTTCGCGTGAAGGACCTCGTCCGCCGGTACATCACGCACGGTCCCACAGATCTGCGATTCCTCGTTCGACCTGTGGTGCGCGTCCCGCACGACGTGCCGGCGGATCGCGTCGTGAGCGTCCTGCGCGAGCGACGCGCGCATCAGGCCGTCGTGGTCGATGCCGCGGATCGGCCGGTCGGGCTCATCACGATCCAGGACGTCCTCGAGGCGCTGGTCGGCACGGACGCGCTGAAGGCCTGACCGGATGCCGCTCCCGACCCTTCTCGTCCTCGTCGCCGGATTCGTCATCATCAACGGCCTGTTCGTGACGGCGGAGTTCGCGCTCATCAGCGCGCCGCGGGCGGCGATTGAGCACAACGCCGGACGGGGCGATCGCCTCGCGACGCGAGTCCTCGCGCTCATCACGACGCCTGCCCAGCAGGATCGGTACATCGCGACGTCACAACTCGGCATCACGGTCGCCAGCCTCGGGCTCGGCATGTTTGCCGAACATGACATCGCCGCCTGGCTCGAGGGGCATCTCGCGGTGCCGGATACATGGCATGTCATCACGGTGCACGGCATCGCCGGGCTGGCCGCGATCACCCTGCTGACCTTCGTCGATATCGTGCTTGGCGAGATGGTGCCGAAGAGCCTTGCGCTCAAACATGCTGAGCGACTCGCCCGCGTCGTGTACTGGCCGATGCGAGTGGCGTCCGCTCTGATGCTCCCCCTCGTCTCGGTCCTGAGCGTGATCGGGCGCGCCTGTCTGTTGCTCGTCGGCGTGAAACGCACGTCGAACGTCCGAGAGCAATTCCACACGCCAGACGAGCTTCGGCTGGTCATCGAGGAAAGCGCGCGGGGCGGCGCGCTCCGCGCGGAGGCCGGCCATCTTCTGAAGGAGCTCTTCGCCTTTGGTGACCTGACGGCCGGTCAGGTCATGGTGCCGAGGGTTCGGGTGGTCGGGCTCCCGGTCGGCGCGTCGGCCGAGTACCTTCGGACGTTTCTCACGAGCCATCGTCACACGCGGTTTCCCGTGTTTGACGGGGATCTCGATCACATCGCCGGCATGCTGCACGTGAAGGATCTGCTCCGGCGCGTGATCGCGAACGAAGGCATCACCTCGGCGGATGTCCGGGCGATCCCTGTCGTGCCAGAGACCAAGCCGCTCGATGACGTGCTGACGACCATGCAGCGCGCGCGTGCGCACATGGCGGTGGTGATCGACGAGCACGGCGGCACCGCGGGTCTCGTCACCATCGAGGACCTCGTGGAGGAAGTCGTCGGCGACATCGACGATGGCGCGCCACAGACAGAAGCCATCGTCAAGGCGCCGGACGGATCGGTTCGTGCCGCCGGCACCGTGCGACTCGACGAATTGGGTCAGGCGCTCGGCGCACCAATCGAGCACGACGAGGTTGACAGCGTCAGTGGCCTTGTCCTGGCGCATCTCGGTCGCCTGCCGCGGGTGGGCGACGTGGTCGAATACGGACGCCTGCATCTGACGGTGACGGCCACGGCAGGTCGAGGAGTCGACGAAGTTCGGGCGACGCTCGCGACGAATAATGAAGACTAGGCTTAGAGGCTTGAAGGATGGGGCCGGGGGGGTCGGATGGTGTTGGAGCAATTCCGTTCGTGGTGACTTGCCCTCGCTGCGCCGCGCCAGCGGTTGACGGCAGCCATTTCTGCCCCGCGTGCGGACTGGCGCTCGTCCCAGTCGAGGCACCCACCGTTTCGGCCACGCCGGGCGAAGCGCCGACGCAGCGCGCTCCGGATCCTCCGACTACCGCTCGGGCGGCGAAGACACCTTCGGACAGCGGCTGGCTGACCTCGTCCGGCGCGATCGATCACGGCCGCTTCGCGCCCGGCGCGGTGCTCGACGGACGGTATCGCATCATGAACCTGCTCGGCCGCGGCGGCATGGGCGAGGTCTATCGAGCGGACGATCTGCGGCTCGGCCAGACGGTCGCGCTGAAGTTTCTTCCCGCGGACCTGAGCCAGAGTGCCACCCGGCTCGCGCAGTTTCACAACGAAGTCCGCATCGCCCGGCAGGTGTCGCACGCCAACGTGTGCCGCGTGTACGACATCGGCGAAATCGACCGTCAGATCTACCTGTCGATGGAGTACGTCGACGGCGAGGATCTGGCGTCGCTCATCCGCCGGATCGGGCGTTTGCCGGAAGACAAGGCGGTCGAGATCGCGCGCCAGATCTGCGCGGGCCTCGCGGCGGCGCACGACCGCGGCGTGATCCATCGCGACCTGAAGCCCGCCAACATCATGCTGGACGGCACGGGCCGCGCGCGGATCATGGACTTCGGGCTCGCGGCGATCGGCGAGGTGACCGACGTACGCTCGGGCACCCCGTCGTATATGGCGCCGGAGCAGCTCGCCGGCCGCGAGGTCACGACCAAGAGCGACATCTACTCGCTCGGCCTCGTCCTCTACGAGCTCTTCACGGGCCGCCGAGCCTATGCTGCGAAGACGCTCGGCGAACTCGTGGAACAGCACGAGTCCGGGTCGATGACGCCGCCGACCAGCCTCGTGAAGACGCTCGATCCCACGATCGAGCGTGCCATTCTTCGGTGTCTCGAGCACGATCCGGCGCTCCGACCAGCCTCTGCCCTCACGGTGGCCGCGTCCTTGCCTGGCGGCGATCCGCTCGCGGCGGCACTCGCTGCGGGTGAAACGCCGTCGCCAGCGATGGTGGCAGCGGTGGGCGGCGACGCGGCCACGCTGTCGCCCCTCTTCGGCCTCCTCTGGCTGGCCGCGACCGCCGTCGTCGTGATCGTGGCCGCCGCGCTCTCGGATCGCGTGTCCATTCTCTCGAAGACGCCGTTCACGAAGCCTGCGGCGGTCCTCGCCGATCGCGCCGAGGAGATTCGGCAAAGTCTTGGGTATACGGATCCGCCCGCTGACCATGCGTCAGGTTTTGCGTTCAACGCGGCCTACCTGATCTGGGCCGAGAAGCAAGGCGCCGGGCGCACGCACTGGACGGTCCTCAACAGCGGCCGGCCCGCGCCGATTCGTTTTTGGTACCGGACCAGTCCCGGCGCGCTCGTGCCCATGCTGCCGCACGGATCCATCCTCCCGACCGATCCGCCGATGGCGATTGCGAACATGACCGAGGTCGAGGTCGACGCGCTCGGTCGCCTGCAGGCGTTCGAGGCCGTGCCCCCCGCCGTGGAGTCAACGGACACGAGCGGATCGCCCCACACCGTCGACTGGGCGCAGCTCTTCACGGCTGCCGCTCTCGATCCGAAGACGTTCGCGGACGTGGCGCCCACCCGCACGCCGCCGACGTTCGCGGACGATCGCCGAGCCTGGCAAGGCCCGCTGCCCGGCACGGACACCACGATCCGCATCGAGGCCGCGGCCTATCGCGGCCGACCGGTGTACTTTCACCTCATCGGTCCCTGGACGACCAGCCGGGACGTCCACGCGACCGCCGGCAGTCCGGAGGACTCGACGGCCAACATCGTGCTCGTGCTTCTGCTTCTCTTCATTGCGGCCGTGCTCGCGCGCACGAACCTCCGCTCGGGCCACGCCGACCGCCGCGGCGCGGTCAGGCTCGCGGTCTTCGCCGTGTTCGTCATGACAGCGATCTGGGCGGCTCTCGATCACGTGCGCGACATCGGCGCAGAGCGAACCCGCTTGTTCGACGGCGTCGGCATCGCGTTGTTCGTCGGCGGGGCGATGTTCCTCATCTACCTGGCGCTCGAGCCGTACGTCCGCCGCAGCTGGCCGACGATGCTCGTCGGATGGTCGAGGGTGCTCGGCGGGCAGCTGCGCGACCCGATGGTCGGACGGGACCTGCTCATCGGCACCGCGGCCGGTGCATTCTGCGCCGCCGTCAATCTCGGCTTCGTCGCCCTCCCTCTGATCCATCGGGGAGTCGAAGCGAGGCCGGCGCTACCCGATCTCGAGATGCTGTCGGGTCTGCGGCACTGGCTCTTATCGACCCTGTCCAGCGTGAATTCGGGGTTTCAGAACGGGCTCTTCAACGTCCTGATCCTGGTGCTCCTCCGTCATTTCGTCAGGGCCGTGGCTGGGCGGATGGGCCGGCGCGGCGTCGCGATCGACAACGTCGCGACGGCGTTCGCGGTCGTCGTGTCGGTGATTCTCTCGGCGATCACCGCTGGGGGCGATTGGTCCGACGGGGTGTTCCAGGCCGTCGCCACGGCGTTCGAACTCCTGGTCATCCTCCGCGTCGGGCTCTTTGCGGCCTGCGTGATGTTTTTTGTGACGTTTTTCCTGCAGCGCGTACCGATGACGCTCGATCCGAGCCGCTTCTATGCCACGGACGCATGGATGTCGATGGTGCTCGTTGTCGCGATCGCCGCCATCGGCTTCTGGCTGGCACGCGCCGACGACCCGCTCTTCGGCCGGTCGTCCCTCTCCTGAACACGCCGCGATTCAACGATCGCCGCGAGCTGATGGGGCGTCAGCGACGACTCTGGAGACCTACCTGGAACGACAGGCTCTGCTGTCGGACGGCGTCGAAACGGGCCTCTGAATAGCGCACGAACAGATTGATGGCCACGGTCGGGCCCTGAAAAACGTCGAAGCCGGCGGCGGCCTCGCCTCCCGGCGCCCACCAGCGACTCGGCGAAGTGCCAGGCAACGACGGTGGCCGGAATGCCAGTTCTGCGAAACCCCCGCCGCCCTCGATCCAGACGCGCGTCGTCACCCAGCCACGCACGACGACGTGGGCGGCGAGCGTGCCCCAGCCCTGCGAATCGCGGATCGTCGCTCCGCCTTCGTAGAGCGCCATCACGTCGAGTCGAGGGGTCACGCGGATTCCGCCGTCCAAGTCGAGCGAGGCCGTGGTGCGAGGCGACGGCGGCTGGCCCGCGCCGGCCGGTTCGTCGGACGGCGTGAACGCGCCGCTCGTGTTTCGACGCCCCACGCCTCCCGAGATGCCATACACGAAGGTCACGGAGCCAGGCGCGCTCTGTGCGGTCGCGTCGGCGGGGATCAGCATCAGCAGGCCGCACGCGAAGACGGCGGCGCGCATCGTCACGCTCCGATCATATCGAGGTCCAATCAGGCTTGTCTCGGCCGCACGTCGCCCCTATCTCCCTGGCGCCGCCCGTTTCCGAAGATCGTCGAACCAGCTCGTCACGGTCGCGAGCGTCGAACCGCCCGTCGACGACGTCAACTCGATGAGGAAGCGATTGTGGTCCGGCGTCGTGTCCCATGTCGTGCCGCTGAGTTTTTGAAAGAGTTCACGCGGCTCGCCGGGTCGAAATGTCTCGCTCGCGGCGTCGGTCGTGACGCCGACGGCCACGAGACGTGACGTCGGCCGGGCGGCCCAGAAGAAGAGCTCGCGGCCGTCGCGTGACCAGCGGGGGCTCGCTCCCCCCTGGGATGACACACGCACGCGACCGCCCGTGCCAGATGCCGCCTGGGCATACACCTCCGGGCTGCCGGACTCACTCGACTCGTAGGCGACCCACTTTTCGTCCGGCGACACTTCGGCCGCGCCTTCTGCGGCCGCGGCGTCGTGCCAGGGCCGCGGCGCGCCAGCGGCGCCGGAGACCGACAGCGGGACCGTCATGATGCGCACCCGTTTGTCCGGCCCAGCCTGCGTGTAGAAGAGCGTGTGACCGTCGCGGGAGATGGACGTCGGCGTCGCTCGCGTGTCGGTTTCAAGAATGACTGTGGCCTTGCCGCTGCCATCGGCTGGCACGGTAGAGAGCGAGAATTTGTCGTGTTGGAGGCCTGAGAACACCAGCGCACGGCCGTCGGGCGTCCAAATCGGCGTCTGATTCCAGCCGCCAAACGTCAGGCGCGCAGGCGTTCCGCGGTCGGCATCGAGCACCCAGATATCGGCGCCGTCGGCGCCACGAATGCTGTTGGCTATGCGGAGCCCATCGAGCGACAGGCGGCCCGAGCCCCATTGGGCACGCGCTTGGCCAGGCAGGATGCGAGTCGCGCCCGAGCGGTCGACCCAGGCGAGCGCGGTGCCCTGGGCCTCCGCGACGACATAGACGAGAAGTCCCGCATCGGACACGGTGTAGTCCGCCAACCCGTCAGAGCCCTGTGTCGAGACGTCGTCGACGACCGGTACCGCGGCGCCCGTTACCTGAAGACGCGAGCGATCGAACGGCACCGCGAACAGCGTCGCGCCGCGCACGTACGTTAGAAAACCCGCCGTGACGAAGCGTCCGTTCTCGCCCCCGGGTGCGATCGTGCGATAGGTCTTGCTTGCGAGATCCAGGACGGCGAACTCATCGCCCTTCGCGTTCGACGTCACGGTGAACAAGAGCTGGCGACCGCCGGGCAGGAATTGGGGCCGCGTATGCGCCGTCTCACCTTTCGCGGTGTCGATCGTGGTCAGCGTCTCAGCCGTGCCGCCGGCCGCGGGGATGCGTTTCAACCCCTTGCTCGTCACGAAGACGATGGTGTCGTCGCTGCCCCAGTCGCCGCCGACCGCAAGCACTCCGTCGCACAGCTCGATTGGCGCGCCGCCGGTCACCGGGATCTTCACGATCTTGCTGGGCTGGCTCACGGAAAAGACCGTCTGGTAGGCGACCCACTGGCCGTCCGGCGACAGGATCGGCCAGGCGCCGTTGTCGGCACCAGCAAGTGGCTTGCCGTCGAACTGATCCATCATCCTCAATCCGATTGACGCGGTGCCCGGGCCGCCGATGACCGAATACGCCAGCCGCGTGCCGTCATGTGAGAGGGCCACGAAGATCTCGAGGTCCTGCAGCCGTGTCATGGTGCGGGTCACGGTCTCCCGCGGAGCGACCGGGGCGCGGCCGACGAGCGTCCAGGCCACGCTCCCCGCGACGGCCAGAATCGCGATGGCCCACGGGAGCGCTCGACTCACGACCCACGGCCGCACTAGGCGGTCGTGGGTGACCGCTGCGACGGCGGACGAAAGCGCGGGGCTCGAGCCGGCGCTCAAGCTGTCGAGATCGGCCCAGGCGTCGCCGATGTCGCGCAGGCGGCGCTTCAGGTCGCGGTCGAGACAGCGCGCGAGGAGGCGGCGCACGCCAAGCGGCGTGTCGGCGGGGAGCGCGCTCCAATCGACGTCCTGTCTCAGCACCGACGCCAAGGTGTCGGAGATGTCTTCGCCGGGAAACGCGCGCCGGCCCGTCAGCATCTCGTAGAGCACGGCGCCAAACGCCCAGATATCCGCGCGCTTGTCGACGGGCCGGCCTTTGGCCTGCTCGGGCGCCATGTACGCGGCTGTGCCGAGGATCACGCCCATCTGCGTCGAACGGGCCGTCAGCGTGGGCGAATTCATCGCGGGCGGCGACGACGGATCTTTCGAGGCGTCGGCGTCGAGCGCCTTGGCCAAGCCGAAATCCAGCACCTTCACGGTGCCGTCGTCTCTCACCTTGATGTTAGCGGGCTTGAGATCGCGATGGATGATGCCGCGCTCGTGCGCGGCCTCGAGCGCGTCGGCGAGCTGGCGGGCGATCGTGAGGGCCTCCGGAACCGGGAGCGCGCGCTCCACCGACGCGGGTCCATCGCCGGCCAGCTTCTCGGCGAGCGTCGGGCCCTCGACAAGCTCCATGACGAGCCCGTGGATCTCGGGTCCTGGATTCGGCGGCCCCTTCCCCACTCCGGACGCTGTCGGATCGACGACCACACCCGACGTCATGTCATACAGGTGGGCGATGTTGGGATGGTTGAGGGCGGCGAGGACCTGGGCTTCGCGATGGAAGCGCGCGATCCGCTCAGGATCGGCGGCGACCGACGGCGGCAGGACTTTCAGCGCGACGTCGCGATTGAGCTTCGCGTCGTGCGCGCGATAGACCTCGCCCATCCCGCCGGCGCCGAGGGCGCCAACGATTTCATAGACACCGAGGCGAGCGCCGGTCGGAAGCGGCATGAGGGAGTTCCGGGAAGACGCCCGGCGCGAGGGACGCGCGATCATAGCTCAGGCGGGCCCAGGTCGGCCGACACGCCGACGCACCGTCAACCAGATCCAGACGAGCACGACCCAGAGCACATTCGAGACGAGGAGGTGCGCCATCTGGAGGGTCAGGGGCGCCAGGGCGAGGAGATTAGCCGCGCCGAGCACCAGCTGTCCGGCGATGAGCGCGATGAGGAGGCGCGCCGGTTGGCGCAGGGCCGGCTCTTCCAGCGCGTCACTCCAGGAGACGACCGCGATGAGATAGGCGCCGGTCGCCACGGCCAACACCGGGTGCCAGACGCGGAGGCGGGTCAGGGCGTGCGACGCCGGATCAAAATCGGCGGCCAAACCCGCCGCCAGCGTCGCTTGGGGAAAGAGCGTGTCGCCGAGCGCCACAACGGCTCCGGCGGCCGCCACGAGAAGGACTGCGACCAGACCGACGTTCAGCCAGCGGGACCACCGCTCGCGACGTTCTTCCGACCACCCTGTCCGACGCGGTTGGGCGGACCACGCCGTCGCGGTGAGGGCTCCGGTGAGAAACATCGTATTGACCAGATGCAGGGCGACGTACCCGGCGCGGAGCGCCGAGGCGTTGTGCTCCACGAGTTGCAGCAGCACGATGCCGGCGCCGATGACGGCTTCGAAGGTGACGAAGACCAACGCCAAACCGGCCGCGCGCCGCGCCGGGTGGCCCCGGGGAAACGTGCGCACGGCCGCCGCGACGAGCGCCACACTCAGAATGAGGATGAGGCCGCTCGACACGCGGTGCCCGAATTCGATGATCGTGGCGATCCGCGGCGCGAGCGGAATGACCTCGCCGTTACAGAGGGGCCAGTGCCGGCCACAACCCGCGCCCGATCCGGTGGCGCGCACGACAGCACCCCAGACGATCACGAGGATCGCATAGGCGAGGATCGCCCATGCGAATCGCTCGAAGGCTCGGGAGCGGTTCATGCCTTCACTGTGTCACCGATCGCGTCCGGCCCACACCGGCCGCGCCCTCGAGGCCCGTTGTCGCGACTTGACCGCGACTCAGCGAGCCCTGGCGCGGGTCAAGAGGTAGTCCTGATGTACCTCGTTGTCCGCATAGTAGGGCCGCATTAGGGCGTCGAATTCGGTTCGTATTGCGGACAGCTTTTCCGGATCGGCGGCCAGGCGTTCTACCAGCTTCTGTATCGGGCCGACAGACGTCTCCATGAACAGGCGAAAGTGCTCGACGCTCAGCGCCGGACAGCGCATCGTGCCGCGCGCGAAAAAGGGAGGCTCGAACGTGGCTGCCAGGCGCTCGGTGATAATGGCTGGGTTTCCCCACTGCGGCGGCGCGGCGGCTCCCGCCGGGGGAGGCGGTGAGTGTCGGCTGACGAACGCAAACATGCGCCCGACGAAGTGCTCGGGCGGCCACGTGGCAAACGCCAGGCGCCCGCCGGCTTTCAGCACGCGGCGTATCTCCGTCACCGCGATCTCGGGCCGGGGCGCGAACATGTGAGCGAACTGGCTCACCACGACGTCGAACGAGGCGTCTGGATAGGGCAGGTTCTCCGCGTCGCCCTCCGTCCAGACGATCTGTGGCAACTGCGCGATGCGGGCATTCTCGCGCGCCTGATCGAGCAGTGCCGGCGTCAGGTCGAGGCCGGTGACCGTTGCCCCCGCCCGCGCCGCCGTGATGGCCGCGACGCCGGTGCCAGTCCCGACGTCGAGGACGCTCTCACCAGCGGCGATGCCCGCGAACTTGATGAGTTGACCCGCCACCGGCGTCGTGAACATCGCGGTCGGCGTGAAGGAGGCCCACATCTCTCGCTGGTGCTTCTTCAGATCTGCAAACGGATCTGGCTGGTTCATGCGGTTCTCCTTGGTCGCGTTGGAATCACCGTGTCGCTGGCGCCGGTAGCCGCTGGACGACCATCGGCCATGTCTTGTATTTTGCTTGAGACGGCGACGATTTCGACGAAACATGGGGGAGGAGCCATGACGACTATGCGGCGAATCATCCAGTTTGGTGCCGTGTTGACCTCGGTGGCATTGGGCGGGGGACGCCTATCGGCGGGTCCACCAGCGGAGACGGTACATCTGGTCATCACGGGCGGGGTATGGGACGGCACCTACAACGCCACGAGTACTAGCGGCGGCTGTACCGCGGGCGCAAAGGGGCCGGGCTCGTGGAGCAACGAGCTCTACGTGAGTAATACGACCGATCTGAAGGCCCTGGTCAACCTTCCGCTGACCGTGCCAGATACGAAGGCGGCGGCGGACGGCACGAAGGAGTTCTACCTCGGCGTGGGCTTCGGACCACTCGTGAGACGGATCGAGACGACCTATCAGATCGAAATTGAGACCCGGCCGGACCAGAAACATCGCACCGGGTCAGGCCTCGTGACGGTGCAGGACAACGGCGCTACTGCAGTCATCGCGTTCACGGCGGAGACCACAGCCGGCGTGAAGCTCGAGGGGACGATCACGTGCAACACCGTTACTCGTAAAGGTAAATGAGCTATTGGCGGAGAGAGAGGGATTCGAACCCCCGGTACGGTTTCCCGTACAGCGGTTTTCAAGACCGCCGCCTTCAACCACTCGGCCATCTCTCCGGGCCCTCGTAAGGCTAACTCATGCAGGCGCTTCCGTGTCTTGGGCGCGTCTGACCGACCGCCCCATTGGGACCGATTGTCCCCGAAATTGTCCGAGGGGATGGAGTAGGAGAAGACATGGGCAGACAACTGGCTGTCGTGCTTTACCTGGTGGCGATGGCCGCCGTCATCGTCGGTGTCGATTTCGCGTTCTTCAGAAACCGATTCTGGGAACGGCTGACAGTGAACATCGGCATTGTCTTGGTGTTCGTCGCTTTCTACTTGAGATTCCTCAGGCGTCCGTGAACAAGGCCGCCTGAAGAATGGATTCAGCTCGCTACGGGAGGAGGACGACCTTGGAGCCGGCGGTGCCAGTCTGGACGGCTTGGTACGCTTGAGCGACCGCGTCAAGCGGAAACGTCACGAGCGGTGGCGGCGTGAGCACGGACGTGTCGAACCCTACGTGCAGTTCGTCCAGAATCTCGGCGGACGCCTCGACATCGTACTTGATCGTATCGACGCCATGCAGCGTGAGTTCCTGGTGGTAGAAGTCGACGAGATCGAACGACACTCGACGCTCGCCGACACTGGCGACGACCACATGCCGGCCCCGGTGTCGCAAGCTGCCGAGCGCCTCGCCGAACCGCGGACCGCCGACGGCATCGAAAACGACGTCGGCTCCCCTGCCATTCGTCAACTCCAGCACGGTCTTCGTGAGATCCTGCGTCGTCGTATTGACCTGATGGTCGACCGTCCCGTCACCGGTTGGACGGCGGTCGGCGCCGATGACACGCGCACCGCGCCATCGTGCGATCTGAGCCGCGGCCCATCCGACCGATCCGGACGCGCCGACAATCAAGACGACGTCGCCCGCGGACACGCGCGCAGCGCGTGAGAGTCCGATCCACGCGGCGGAGTAACTGACGCCAATGGAGGCCGCTTCGGGAAAACTGAGTCGCCCTGGTTTCTCGCGGACGGCGTTCACGGGGATCGTCAGGTACTGCGCATGGCTCCCATCGCGTGTAAGACCCAGGCTGCCCCCAGTGCCCCACACCTCCCGGCCGAGGAGAGCCGGCGGACCGTCTCGCACGACGCCCGCGTAGTCCCGGCCGGGAACGCGTGGCAACGTGACCAGCGGCACGAGGCCCGTCACATTCCTCACGTCGAACGGACTGATCGAGGCCGCGCGGACTTCAATCAGCACCTCGTCTGCACGGCGCACAGGAGCCGGCATCTCCGTGACCGCCAAGGCCGTGACCGGCCCGAATGCGTCGAGTCTCAACGCCTTCATAAAAATGTTCGCTCACTTCCGCGGAGCATTGCTCGCGTATAGAAAATGTCGGACCTTCGGTGCGCCGCGTACCGTCCGGCGCACGGCGGTCTCGAGGCCTTGATCGGCCTTGACGGGCCGCTCATGCTGCCGGAGATGCCCGGCCCAGGAATCGACGACGAAGGACTCCATGTAGACGTCGGGCGCTTCGGTGTCGCGAAACAGTCCCCAGCGGGACGCGCCGTCACGGCGACGCATGCGGCCCAACCGATGCGCCGCCTGCACAAACACCGTTGCCTGCTCCGGCACCACGTGGTACTCAATCGACACAAGGACAGGGCCATCATTGACGTCGTAGCCCAGGTCTGCGATCCGCGCGGGCTCGGGCCAATGAATCCACGCTGTCAAATCGATGTCGACATTGGGCATCGGCGCGACGAAGCGAAGGAGCATCGCCGCCGCTGTGCCTGCGCCAGCGATCAGCAGGGCCGCGGTCACACCCTGATGTTCAGCGACGAGGCCCCACACCAGGCTGCCGAGGGCGAGACTGCCCTGGGACGCCAACATGAACACGGCCAGCACGCGCGCCCGAACCCAGGCCGGAGCCAACTGCTGGACGGCCGTCGTGAGGAGCGAGATGAACGTCATCCAGGCCGCCCCGCCCACGACCATGAACGGCCCGAGGGCGACGAGGGACTGGAGGGTGCCGGTCGCGATCAGGGCGACGCTCAGGACCGCCAGGGCACCGGACAGAATGCCTTCCAGAGAGACGCGCGCGCGCGCCGAGGGAAGGAGCAGCGCGCTCAGCACGGCTCCCGCACCGAAGCAGCCCAGGAGCAGGCCATATCCCAGCGAATTCGCGCTGACCCGGGCGGCGACGATCGGCAGGAGCGCCATGACGGCGGTACCGAAGAACATCACGCCCGAGGTGCGCACGAGCAGCGTCCGAATGCCTGGTGAATGCCTGACGTAGCGAAGGGCCGCGACCGTTGCTCCTCCGAGCGTCTCCGTCGGCGCGGTGCTCCGCCTCGGGGATCGTTTCCAGCGGGTGATGACGATGATCACGGCGAAGAAGGACAAGGCGTTCAGGACGAACGCCGCGCCCACGCCCGCGGCGGCGATCAGGAGTCCTGCCAAGGCCGGTCCGACCGCGCGGGCCACATTGAACTCGATGCCGTTCAACGCATTGGCGGCGGGCAGGTCCTCCGGTGCCACGAGTTCGGGAAGCACCGCGCGCCACGACGGCGCTTCGCACGCGGCGCCGGCTGACAGGACGAACGTCAGGCCCAGCACCAGCCACGGGGACATTCTTCCCAGGATCGTGAACACGGCGAGCGCAATGGCCGCCGCCAACATCCAATACTCGGTCACGAGAATGAGTCGGCGACGATCGACGATGTCCCCCAGCGAGCCCGCCGGCAGAGCCAACACAAAGAACGGCAACGTCGAGGCGGTCTGAATGAGGGCGATGTATAGGGGTCCGCTGTGGAGCGAGACCATCAGCCAGGCCGCGCCGACGGTCTGCATGAAGTCGCCGACGTCAGACGCCAAGTCCGCGAACAATAGATCGCGAAAGACGCGGTTGTTCAGCGGCCGCCATGGGCCGGATTTGCCGTGCTCAGCCAATCGAAGAGTTCTACTGCGGTATTCCGATCCTGTCCACTCCCCCCATGAACGGCCGAAGGGCGGGCGGAATGACGACCGAGCCATCCGCCTGCTGGCCGTTCTCGAGAATCGCGATCAGGGTGCGGCCGACTGCGAGGCCGGATCCGTTGAGGGTGTGCGCAAACCGTGTTTTCCCCGTGCCGTCCTGGCGGAAGCGAATGGCCGCGCGGCGCGCCTGAAAGGCCTCCGTGTTGCTGCAGGACGAGATCTCACGATAGGTCCGCTGGCTCGGCAGCCACACTTCGATGTCGAAGGTCTTCGCCGACGCGAAGCCCATGTCGGCGGTGCACAGCAGCATGCGCCGATACGGCAATTCCAGGCGTTCGAGGACCGTCTCGGCATCGCGGGTGAGCTTTTCCAATTCGTCGTGCGAGTGCTCCGGCGTTGAGAATGTGACCAACTCGACCTTGTCGAACTGGTGCTGACGAATCAGCCCGCGCACGTCGGCGCCGTGCGAACCGGCCTCGCTGCGGAAGCACGGTGTATAGGCGGTATAGCGCTTTGGCAGTTGCCGGCCGTCGATCATCTCCTCGCGATGGAGGTTCGTGAGGGGCACCTCGGCCGTCGGAATGAGAAACAGATCCCACTCCCCTGCCACGCGAAACAGATCCGGCTCAAACTTGGGCAGGTTCCCCGTACCGACGAGCGCTTCGCGATTGACCAAGAACGGGGGCTCGACCTCGGTGTACCCGTGTTCACGGGTATGGAGATCCAGCATGAAATTGATCAGCGCGCGCGCGAGGCGGGCGCCTGCGCCGAAGAGCACCGAGAATCGAGCGCCGGACATGCGCGCCGCGCGCTCGAAATCGAGAATGCCAAGGGCCGGACCCAGATCCCAGTGCGCTTTGGGCTCGAACTCGAACTGGCGCGGACTCCCCCACCGACGCACTTCGACGTTGTCGTCGGCCGACGTGCCCACGGGCACCGACGCGTGGGGCAAGTTCGGAATCGAGAGGAGCAGCGCATCGCGCTCGCGCTCCACGTCGCCCAGGCGCACTTCCAGCTCTTTGATCTCGGAACCTCGCGCTTTGCCAGCCTCGCGCGCGGCGTTGAAGGCCTCGGTCGCGCCCTGCTTCTTGAGGTCGGCGATCGCCGCGTTCGCCGCGTTGTGCTCGCGCTTCAGCTGCTCGATCTCCGTCACGAGCCGCCGCCAGCCCGCGTCGACGCGCGCGCAGTGCTCGAGCGCGCCCGCGGCGGCTGCGCTTCGATGGCCAAGGCGAATGGTAGCCTCGGCCAGGCGATCCCGGAGGTAGATCAGGTCGAGCATCGCGTCATGCTATCTCGCGGTTGGGTGGTCCGCCGGTCAGGACTTCGACGAGTTGGCCGGCGGTGTCGATTCCTTCGACGGCCCCGCGCTGGACTCCTTCGCGCCACTCGAGTCCTTCGAATTCGATGACGCCTTCGTGCTTTTCGAATCCTTGGAATCCTTCGAGTCCTTCGAATCCTTCGAGTCCTTGGAATCCGTCGAATCTCTCGAGTCCTTGGAATCCTTTGAATCCTTGGACGTCTTGGAGGACTTGTCAGCGTCGCCGGCTGCAGATGCTGACGCCGGATCGCTTTTGTCACCGTCCGGCGACTGACCCTTGCCCTGGTGTGGGTAATCGGTCGCGTACCAGCCGGTGCCCTTCAAATGGAAGGCTGGCGATGACACAAGCTTGTGCACCGGGCCCCCGCACGTGGGACACGTGTCAACCAGCGGATCGGAGAACTTCTGAATCTTCTCGAACCGCCGGCCACAGGACTCGCATTGATACTCGTAGAGCGGCATGACCTGATCGCATTATAGGATCCCGTCATCCCGACATGCCCGGCACCCTGTTCGTCGTCGCCACGCCCATTGGGAATCTCGAGGACCTCACGTTTCGGGCGGTCCGAACGCTGCGGGAGGTCGACCTCATCGCCGCGGAAGACACGAGGCGGACCGCCAAGTTGCTTGCCCACTGCGACATCCGAAAGCCGATGGTGAGTCTGCGGGAGCATAACGAGCACCGCGAGGCGCCTCGGCTGGTGGCACGCCTCGCACGCGGTGAGAACATTGCGTTGGTCTCGGACGCGGGAACGCCCGGAATCGCCGATCCCGGGGCTCGTTTGGTCAAGGCCGCGCGCCAAGCGGGCATTCTCGCGGTGCCCATCCCCGGCCCCAGCGCCATCACCGCAGCGCTCTCGGTCGCCGGGATTGAGTCGTCTGAGTTCGTTTTCATGGGCTTCCCGCCTCCAAAGGGGTCCGAACGCGCCCGCTGGCTCGAGCGCTTGAAGACTGAGCCTCGGATGATCGTCGCCTTTGAGGCGCCACACAGAATAGCAAGGACGGTATCTGACATAGCTACTATATCTATTAGACAACCAATAGTACTACTTAGAGAGATCACAAAGGTAAATTATTCGTTGGTCGACTGGTCAATAAATGAGCCTCCATGTGAAATCAAAGAGCTTGGAGAGTTTGTCATCGTGGTACCGCCCAGAGATGAGGTTCACACATCTGACGAAAAAGCTGCTGAGGCATTCAGATTGTTTGACTGTATGACAGAAAATTGTGGCATTGAGCCGCTCATCGCTGGTGCAGCAACAGGTGTCGCACTTGATATTCAGCCAGAGGCGGTCGACATGGCCATCAGGGCTGGTCGTAAATTGGCTAAAAGACAGAGAATGACCAATCCTTGACCGCAACATACTTGTTTTGTTAACTTTATCTCCACTTCGCGCTTTCTTGGGCTCGGCGAGGCATCCTTCATGGCCAAGCACGGCAGGTCATCGGCTGTGAAAGTCACCAGGCGAGCGAGCCAGTCCGCTCGCCCGCCTGCGCGGGCGCTAGCCGCTTCTGCGCAACTGTCGAGTCAGCGAGCGACCTCTGTGCGAGCCGTTGAACCGGCTCAGATTTCTCCGCTCGTCGGGCTTCCGGCGCCAGAGGCGGTTCGGTGAGGCGGGCATGGAGGCGCTCCAGCGGCACCAGTACACCGTCGCGGCCGAGGCGTTCAACACACTCCTCGCGCGTTTTCCCGCTGAGCGCGCCTTGCTCGAGCGGGCTCGCGTCTACCTCGACCTGTGCGAGCGGGACCTTCGCCGGCGACCGACGCAACCGACGACGCCGGAGGAGCGACTGACGGCGGCCACGGCTGCCCTCAACGATGGCGACGAGGCCCGTGCAGAGGGGCTCGTTGATGCGGTCCTCGCCGAACAGCCAGGGCAGGATCTGGCGTTGTATCTGTCGGCCGCGATTCACGCTCGCCGCGGGCGCCGCGATGACGCCCTGGCCCAGTTGCGCCAGGCGATCGCGCTCAGCCCGGACGTCGCTGCCCAGGCCGCGCTCGACCCGGACTTCGACTCCTTGCACGATTGCGAGGCGTTTCACGCGCTGACGGCGCCGACGGCCGCTCTCCCACATTGGGCCCGGCGGATGCGCCGCTAATCCGCCTTCGCGCGGCGCGCTTCGGCCGGGCGGCCTTCTTGCTCCAGCGCGCTTCAGTGGGGCAGGCCAGGAGCAGCAGCGATAGAATCGCTCAGTGCCGTCCCCTCTCCACCTCGTTGTGCTCGCCGCCGGCCAGGGCACACGGATGAAGTCCGCGCGGCCAAAGGTGTTGCATCGGCTCGGCGGCCTGCCGATGGTCGAGCACGTGCTGCGCGCCGCGGACGGGCTGGCCGCCGCCTCCACCACTCTGGTCATCGGTCAGGCGGCCGACGACGTGCGCGCGGCACTGACGCATCGCCAGTCGCTCGAGTTCGTGGTGCAGTCGCCCCCGCGCGGCACGGGCGACGCCCTGCGACAGACCGAAGCCACGCTGAAAGGCCGCGGCGGCACGCTGCTGCTGTTTTACGCGGATGTGCCGCTGCTCCAGGCCCACACCCTGACGCGGCTCCTCGACGCTCATCGTGCCACGCACGCCGCCGCGACGGTCCTGACGGCCGAGCTCGCCGACCCGTACGGCTACGGACGGATCGTGCGCGACACCCGCGGACAGATCGAACGCATCGTCGAAGAACGCGACGCGTCGGAGGGCGAGCGCGCGATCCGCGAGATCAATGGTGGGATCTACGCGTTCACACTGGAGCCTCTGTTCGACGCGCTCGGCACGCTCGCCTCGGACAATTCACAGGGCGAGTTCTACCTGACGGATCTGGTGACGGTCTACCGGCGGCGGCGCCTGACGGTCGAGACCGTGCGGATCGACGACCCGAGCGAGCTCCGCGGCGTCAACACGCGGGTTGATCTTGCCGATCTCGACCGCGCCGTCAGGCGCCGGAAGAACCATACGTTGATGCTCGCCGGCGTCTCGCTGGAGGATCCGGCCACGACGTACATCGACGAGGACGTGACCGTCGGCGCGGATACGACGATCGGTCCGATGGTTCAGCTTCAGGGTCGCACGCGGGTGGGAGAGCGGTGTCACGTGCACGCCGGCGTTCGCCTCACCGACGCGACCGTCGGCGACGACGTGATGCTGCTCGATCGCTCCATCGTGGTCCAGTCGACGGTGGCGGACGGCGCCTCCGTGGGTCCGTTCGCGTACGTGCGACCCGAGTGCGCGATCGGTCCTGGCGCGCGCGTCGGGACCTTCGTCGAGCTGAAAAAGACGACGATGGGGCAGGGATCGAAGGCGAATCACCTTGCCTACCTGGGCGACGCGACGATCGGCCGGGACGTCAACATCGGCGCCGGCACAATCACGTGCAACTACGACGGCGTGTCCAAGCATCCGACGGTCATCGAAGACGGCGTCTTCATCGGCAGTGATTCGCAGCTCATTGCGCCCGTCACGGTGGGGAAGGGCGCGTACGTCGCAGCGGGATCCTCGATCACCGACGATGTGCCCGCCGACGCGCTCGCGATCGCACGCGGCCGGCAGGACACGAAGCCGGGCTGGGCGGAACGCCGGCGGGCCCGGCTGCCCGCCAAGAGGGACTGATTCATGTGTGGAATCGTCGGCTACGTGGGACCGAAGCCGTTAATGCCGGTCCTCATGGGTGGTCTGCGCCGCCTCGAGTACCGAGGCTACGACTCGGCCGGCGTGGCCGTCGTGAATCACGGCCGGCTCGAGATTCGGCGCAGCGCGGGCAAGCTCTCACGACTGGACGACGTGCTCGCGCGGGATCCGATCGACGGCCAGTTCGGCATCGGCCACACGCGGTGGGCGACTCACGGCCGTCCGACCGAGGAAAACGCGCATCCTCACACCGACTGCCACCGGCGCATTGTCGTCGTGCACAACGGCATCATCGAGAACTACCTCGAGCTGAAGCACCAACTCCAAGCGGAGGGCCATCGCTTCGTCACCGAGACCGATACTGAGGTCGTCGCCCATCTGGTGGAGAAGGAGAGTCGCGGCGACGGGCTGCCGGCCGCGGTGCGCCGGGCCCTCGGGCACGTGCGCGGTCTCTTCGCCCTGGTGCTGATTTCCGCCGACGATCCCGACACGATCGTTGCCGTGCGGAACGGACCGCCGGTC
>Ga0182024_10003746_pt1 | contig 35805 bp, 36 predicted proteins | sample P32metaG_FD_120480 | JGI IMG/M metagenome (GOLD analysis project Ga0182024, IMG submission 120480) | Permafrost microbial communities from Stordalen Mire, Sweden - P3-2 metaG (Illumina Assembly) | ecosystem: Environmental > Terrestrial > Soil > Wetlands > Permafrost | place: Sweden: Stordalen...
GACGCGCCAGAACACCGAGCAGGACTGGCTCAAGACCAACCTCGAGCGTTTCACCCGGATAATGCAAGGCCAGCGCGACATGGCCACGGTCTCGAACCTGATCCTGTCTGAGCTGGCGCCGCTGGTGTCAGCACAGCACGGCGTGTTCTATACGCTCGTCAGCGCGGACGGCGGCGGCGAGCCGGTGCTGCGCTACCAGGCCGGATACGGCTTCGCGGAGCGCAAGCGTCTCGCGACGGAGTTCCGTCTCGGCGAAGGCCTCGTCGGCCAGTGTGCTCGGGAGAAGGAGCGCATCCTGCTCACCGACGTCCCCGGCGATTACGTACGAATCAACTCAGGCCTCGGCGAATCTCCTCCGCTCAACATCATCGTGCTCCCGATTCTGTTCGAGGGGTCGGTCCGTGCCGTCGTCGAGCTCGCTTCCTTCAACCGCTTCAGCGACACCCACCAGGCACTCCTGGACCAGCTCACCGAGAGCATCGGGCTGGTGCTCAACACGATCGAGACCAACACGCTCACCGAAACCCTGCTCAAGCAGTCCCAGTCTCAGGCCCAGGAGCTGCAGTCACGCCAAGAGGATCTGCGCAGCTCCAATGACGACCTCGCCAAGCAGGCGAGCCGGCTTGCCGAGCAGAACATCGAGGTGGAGGCAAAAAACCAGGAGGTCCAGACCGCAAAACGCCTGGTCGAGGAGAAGGCCGAGCAGCTGGCCCTGTCGTCAGCGTTCAAGTCAGAGTTCTTCTCCAACATGTCACACGAGCTGCGCACGCCACTCAACAGTCTGCTCATCCTCGCCGGTGAGCTCAAGTCCAACCCCGAACAGAACCTGACTGACGCCCAGGTTCAACACGCCACCATCATCCAGTCCTCGGGCGCAGATCTACTGCGGCTGCTCAACGACATCCTGGAGCTGGCAAAGGTCGAGTCGGGCACGATCACGCCTGAGATTGGTGAGCTGCCGCTGGTCGAGCTTCAACACGCGCTCGATCGCGAGTTCCGCCCCGTGGCCGACCAGCAGGGCATCTCCTTCTCAGTTGAGCTCGCGCCCAACATCCCGCCGACCATCGCTACCGATCCGCGACGCCTGCGCCAGGTGCTGAAGAACCTCATCGCCAACGCCTTCAAGTTCACCGAACACGGTGCGGTGACGATCCGCATCGCCCGGCCGGACAGCAGCTGGAGCCCGGCGAACGGGAAGCTCGGTGCAGCTGGAGAGGTAATGGCGTTCACCATCACCGACACCGGCATCGGCATCCAGGCGGTGCAGCAGAAGAGCATCTTCGATGCCTTCGCGCAGGGTGACGGCACGACGGCCCGCCAATATGGCGGCACAGGACTGGGCCTGTCGATCAGCCGTGAGCTCGTGCAACTGCTGGGCGGCGAGATCGCCCTTGCGAGCACGCTCGGGGAGGGGAGCACGTTCACCGTCTACCTCCCGTCGGCGTACAGCGAGGAGTCCGGCACGCCGGCTCCTGGCACTCGCCCGTCCCCCGTTGAGCGGCCCTCCGCGCCACTGGCCTCCGAGCCGTCGGCCCTCCCGGTATCACCGCCTCCCGATCGTCTGCCAGCCGTAGAGCTTGCGGGCATGAAGGTTCTCGTGGTCGACGACGACTTCCGCAATATCTATGCGATCACGGTGCTCCTCGAGCGGGGCGATCTCACGGTCGTCTCGGCCGAGAGCGGCACGGAGGCCATCGCGGTCCTCGAGCAAACCCCGGACATCGACGTTGTGCTCGTCGACATCATGATGCCGGTCATCGACGGTTACGAGACGATGCGAACCATGCGCGCTCTGCCCGTGCACAGTGACGTCCCGATCATCGCCCTCACGGCCAAGACCGGGGTGGGGGAGCGGGAGCGATGCATCGAGGCAGGCGCCACCGACTACATCGCCAAGCCTGTCGAGAATGGCCCTGACTTCCTGCTCGACCTCGGCCGGTGCCTCGCGGCTGCCCCACCGGCGCGACCGCCATCCGAAGTCGTTCACTGATGAACGACGTAACGGGCTCAGGCGCGGCGCGCCCAGGCGTGCTCGTGGTCAACGATCGCGAGGATCAGCGGGTCGCGATCGGCGTAATCCTGGCCTCGCTCGGTGTCGTCGTCACCAACGCCGATTCGGGACGCGCCGCGCTGCGGGCCGTTCTGCGCGACACGTTCGCGTTGATCCTGATGGACGTACGCATGCCGGGCATGGACGGATACGAGACGGCCAAGCTCATACGGCAGCGCCCTCAGTCAGCGAGCACGCCGATCATCTTCCTCACCGCCTTTGGGCGGGAAGATACGGAGGCTCTGGCCGCGTATGCCAGTGGCGCGGTCGACTTCATCTCCACGCCGGTTGACCCCGACGTGCTGCGGGCCAAGGTCTCGTTCTTCGTCGCCCTGTTCGTACAGTCCGAGGCGCTCCGGCGCTCGCTCGAATCGATCACTGACCTTAACGCGGCGGTACGCGACAGCGAGGCGAGCACCCAAGCGGTGCTCGACCACGTGGCGGACGGGATCCTGACCGCCGGCGAGGGGGGGCTGATCGAATCATTGAACCGATCCGCGCGACAGCTCTTCGGCTACAGCGAGCTCGATGTGATCGGACAGCCACTCGAAGTGGTGGTCGCGCCGGCGAGCCGAGCGGCGTTTCACAGCTTCCTCGCGGCCCGGCGGGGGCTTCTCAGCGAACCAGAAACGCAAAGCCGAACGTCTGAGACCGTGGGCTGCCGCCAGGACGGCTCCACGTTTGAGATGGAGGTCGAGCCCGGCGAGTTGAAGCGTGGCAAACAGAATTCGATGCTGCTCTTCGTGCGTGACATATCTGAGCGCAAGGCCTACACCAAGGGTCTGGAGCACCAGGCGCTGCACGACGCGCTCACCGGACTGACGAATCGCACGCTGTTCGGGGAACTCGCGAATCAGGCGCTCGCTGCGGGCAAGCGGACCAACGAACCACGGGCCGTGCTGGTCATGGATCTCAACGGGTTCAAGCAGATCAACGACACGCTGGGCCACGACCACGGCGACGCCTTGCTCAAGCAACTGGCCGAGCGCCTTGTCGTCGCGCTGCGGGAGACCGACACGATCGCCCGGATCGGTGGCGACGAGTTCGCGATCCTGCCCGGGAGCACGACTGACCTGACCGCAGCGGCGGCGGTGGCCTGGAAGATCGAGGAGACATGTAAGACGGAATTCGTGGTCAATGACCACGTCATTCACATATCGGCGAGCATTGGCATCGCCATGTTCCCCGAGCACGGTACGACCACAAGAGAGCTGCTTCGCCACGCCGACGCGGCGATGTATGTCGCCAAGCGATCCGGCAGCGGCCAAGGCGTCTTCGACGCGGCTTCCGAGAAGCAGGCAGCGCATCGACTCGGGCTGCTCGTCGACCTGCGTCGGTGCATCGATCTCGACCAACTCGTCCTTCACTACCAGCCCGTGATCGACCTCAAGGCGCGCGAGATATCCGGCGTCGAGGCCCTGGTCCGCTGGCGCCACCCCGTACAGGGCCTGCTCATGCCGGCCAGCTTCATGGCCGAGGTCGAGCGCACCGAATTGATCACCGCGGTGACGAGATGGGTGCTCGGCGAGGCCCTCCACCAGCAGGCGATCTGGCGCGACCGGGGTATCGATCTCACGATGGCCGTAAACATCTCCGCTCGCAGCCTCGATGGGGTCAGCGACCTCCCTGACACCATCACCGAACTGACCCAAAGCTGGAGCACCCCGCCTGACCGGCTCATCCTCGAACTCACCGAGGGTGCACTGATCAAAGCTGCCGCTCCCGACGTCCTCGGCCAGCTCCACGACATGGGAGAGCGGGTGTCGATCGACGACTTCGGCACCGGATACTCGTCGTTGGCCTATCTGCAGCGTCTACCGGTAGACGAGCTCAAGATCGACAGGTCCTTCGTCACGAGCCTCTCCGCCGCCTCCGCCGATGCAGTGATCGTGCGCTCGACCGTCGAACTCGCTCACAACCTCGGTCTCACGGTCGTCGCCGAAGGCGTCGAGGACGAGGCTGCTGTCAGCCTGCTGCACGAATACGGATGCGACCGCGTCCAGGGATACCTGTTCAGTCGCCCATGCCCGGCCGAGGAGCTCACCGCATGGCTAACCGAGTCCTGCTACGGCCTCGCCGTCGGGAATGGCGCCGGCTGAGCGAGCTCAGCTCACGGGACGGATCCTGCTCATGGATAGATCGCGCGCAACGTGGCCGCCGCTGCGAAGCGCTCAATAGCCACCGTTTGAGCAGCCGTGCGCCAGTCAATGTCGAACCGGTCGGCACTGGCGAACACCCGCTCGATCCCGTCACGTAGCTGCTTGCGCAGGCGGTCGTCGATCGCCTGTGAGTCCCACAGGTACTTCTGCTGATCCTGCGCCCACTCGAAATAGCTCGCGGTCACGCCGCCGGCGTTGGCGATCACATCAGGCACGACGCGGATCCCACGGTCTGCCAGGATCCGATCAGCCTGGGGCGTGGTCGGTCCATTGGCGGCCTCCACGACCAGCCGGCAGTCAAGGGAGGACGCGTTGTCGGCGGTGATCTGATGCTCGAGCGCGGCCGGGATCAGGATGTCGCACGAAATCTGCAGAACGTCTTCGCGCGCGACCGAACCGCCGCCCGGGAAGCCTCGCACGAACTGATGCTCACCCACCCAGGCGATGAGCGCGCCCACGTCGAGCCCGGTAGCCGACGCAATCCCACCCGTAACGTCGGAGATCCCGACCAGTATCGCACCGCGCAGCGCTAGTTCGCGCGCGATCACCGCGCCCACGTTCCCGAAGCCCTGCACCACGACGCGGAGACCGTGAAGGTCCCAGCCCATCCGCTCGAGCACCGATTCGACGCTGTACACGGCGCCCAGCCCCGTCGCCGACTGTCGCCCGATGATGCCGCCCAGCAGCAACGGCTTCCCGGTCACGATTTCAGGTACCGCATAGCCAACCTGCTGAGAGTAGGTATCCATGAACCAGGCCATCTCCTGCTCCCCGGTTGCCATGTCAGGGGCCGGGATATCCCGGTTGGGGCCAATGATCGGGAAGATCTCGCTCGCGTAGCGACGCGTCAGGCGCTCGAGCTCAGAGTGCGAGAGACGGTTCGGATCGCATCGAACCCCGCCCTTTGCTCCACCAAAAGGCAGCCCCACGAGCTGACACTTGAGAGTCATCCACAACGCCAGAGCCGCGCACTCGCCCAGCGAAACGCCCGGTGCGTACCGGACGCCGCCTTTCGTCGGACCCATCGTCAGCGTGTGCTGCACGCGGTACCCGGTGAAGACCTCGACCTCACCGTTATCGCGCCGGACCGGGAAGTTCACCGTCAACGCTCGGCACGGCTCCAGCAGCCGAGACCGGACCTCGGGATCAATGCCAAGCAGATCCGCTGCCCGGTCGAACTGCTCAACCGCGACCCGCCACAGCTCCGAGCGCCACTCGCCCCCCGGCGCCACGAGATGTGCCTCGTCGGCGAGGACCGACTCCCAACCACCGGTGCCACGCCGATCACTGCGGTCCAATGCCGCCTCTGGGGAACCGTCGGAGAGGTTCACACGGCGCTCCAGGGGCGCCGATCGTGAGCGCCTGGGCGCCGCTGTCCTCCTCGACGGCCTGGTCGGTCCGCCTGCATGCCTTGCCTTCCGTGAATCCGCCCGATGCAGGAAGGGCGGTCAGCGAGCCCGGCAGCCACGACGTGTCTGCCAAGCCGTCCACAACCCCGATAGCGGCCCCCCAAGCCGCTCGACGCAGCTCGCTGGCCCACTCCGACCTGGATTCTAGACCTCTCAGTCAAGCGTTAGGACCAGCGCGCATCGAGGCTGCGACTGGAAGAGACCGGCACCGGTGGGTGAGGAAGCTCCCCTACGCCTCCACCAAAGCCAGGTATTTGGCCTGCAGCTCAAGCTATCGGCGGTGACGGGCGATGGTTAAGCATGAGGCAATCGCCTGTATTTCGGTATAACGACTCGGCTACGGAACCCGTTGATGGGGATCGTCGCCCTCAATCCGCTTGACCCCAGCGCGCTGACGAGGCGGGCGATACGCGCGTCGGTGATCATCGCCGACGCGGACCTGCGGGTGCTTCACCTGGAGGGACCGGCTCCCGCCGCTCTGATGACCGAGCTCGAGCCGCGCTACCGCGCCGCGCTGGCCGGCCATCAACCGTCGTTTGATTACTGGTCACATGACCGACGGAGCGCTTAGTGGGCTCAGATCACGCCGGTTCGCGACAGTGACGGCGCGGCGACCTCGGTCGTGGCAGTGATGCAGGACGTCACCGACCGGCTGGGCACGATCGACGATCTGTCGCGCAGCGAGGCGCGTCTGCGGGAGTCTGAGCGAATGGTCGGCGTCGGCAGCTGGGAAATGACCCCCGAGACTGGCCTGATCAGCTACTCACAGGGCTACGCCCATCTGCTGGGGTTAGCCCCCGGAGAGCGGCTCGACGTGGCGGGCTTGATGAAAATGGTGCCCCCCGAGGACCACCTGCTTCTCGTCGAGGCCGCCGCCACGTGCGTGGCGACGGGTTCGGCGCAGTGCGAGCACCACGTGGTCTCCCGAGATGGCACGGTCCGAACGCTCGAGGCCCACGGTGAGATTGTCAGAGCGCAACACGGTCGCCCCGAATATCTACGCGGCGCGATCCTCGACGTGACCGAGCAACGTCAGGCGGAGGTCGAGCGCCTCGAGGCGGTATCGATGTTTCGCCAGGGCTTTGACACGGCTCCGATCGGCATGGTCCTGACTGACCCTGGGAGCGGGGTCTATACCCGTGTCAACGACACGATGTGCGCCCTGCTTGATCGCCCGCGCGAGCAGCTCATTGGAGCGAGCAGTGAAGCGGTCACCCATCCCGATGGGCAAGCTGCTATTGACGACGCCCGACGCGCAATCCTCGACAACAGCTCACATCCGGGCGTCGAACGCGAGATTCGCTTCCTGCGCCCCGACGGAACAACGGTATGGGCGGCCGTCAACGCCGCGCCGGTTTTCAGCGCCGCAGGGACGCTGCAGGCGGTCTTTTCTCAGGTCATCGACATCACGGCGCGCAAGGCACAGGAGGCGCGATTTGAGGAGGACGTCAACGATGCTCTCTGGCTGGGACGGATCCGCGACGCGATCGACGACGATCGCCTCGTCCTCTATAGCCAGCCGATCGTTGACCTCCTGACCGGCGCGACCGTCCAGCAGGAGCTGCTCCTGCGCATACGCGGAGAGGATGGCGTGATCACCGGCCCGGGCGAGTTCCTTCCGATCGCGGAACGCTACGGGGTCATCTCGGAGATCGACCGCTGGGTCATCCGCCAAGCCGTTGACCTCGCAGCGCAAGGCGAGGCGACCGAGTTCAACCTTTCCGGCGCCTCGATCGGCGACCCCTACGTCGTGCGCGAACTCGCGTCTGCGCTGGAGCAGACCGGCGCGGATCCATCGCTGCTGGTCATCGAGGTGACCGAGACCGCGATGATGACCCAGCCCGACGTGGGGCGGCTGTTCGCCGAGCAACTCATAGCGCTGGGCTGCGGGCTGGCGCTGGACGACTTCGGGACCGGCTACGCCAGTCTCAGCTACCTCAAGCAGATCCCGGCGCAGCATCTGAAGATCGACATCGAGTTCGTGCGCGATCTCGTGGACAGCGAGACCGACGAACGACTCCTACGCGGGATCGTCGGCATCGCCCGAGAGTTCGACCAGACCACCATCGCCGAAGGCATCGAGAACCACCCGACGCTCGTGCGCCTGCGCGAGCTCGGAGTCCATCGCGGACAGGGGTACCTGTTCGGACACCCCCGGCCGCTGGCCGGCGCGGTTCACGCTCCACCCGTGACGGTAGGACCCGACCGCCAGGCGCCCGGTGCCGACCCGGTGAGCGTCGTGCGCCGGGCGTTCACTGCGTTCGCCGGCCGCGACCTCGACACGATGATCGAGCTGTGTCGCCCGGACATCGTGGTGCGGCCCCACCAATCCACCTCCGAGCTCACCGGCCGCCTAGCCCCATACCGCGGACACGAGGGCCTGCGCGCCTACTTCCGCGATCTCACCCAGGTCTGGAAGACCCTGAAGCTAACGCCGACCGGATTCCGGGCCGCGAACCAATCCGTCATCGTCTTTGGCCGAGCCGACGCCAGATCAGGAACGGAGACCAAGACGGTCTCCGTTCTCTGGGTCTGGCAGCTGCGCGATGGGCTCATCGCATCGATCGAGGTTTTCCAAACTCCACATCAGACCGCCGCGTCAGGCTCAACCCGTCCGACGCCGCCCCGAGCATCTCAACGACCGCCCGTCGCATTCGCGGCAACTAATCCTGGACGGCGTACCTGACCTCTCCGTTGGTCGGGTCAAGTCGATGGGATCACGCCAATGTGATCTGATTGATGTCGACGGCCACGAGAAGCGGTTCTGGGACCAGTTGGTAGTCGCCCTCGTAGGCGTACACGCGTCGCTTGGTTGCGAACATGAGGCCGTCGACCTCCCGATAATCCGACGCGTAGTTCAGTCCGGTCGCCCCGTCCAGAATGTCGACGGCGTAGTCGTGACGGCGCAGGAGTCCGTCTGGACCAAAGCAGAAGATCTGTTCACGCGTGTGACTCTTGATGGCAGCGGGAAAAGTGACCTTGAGCCGCCGCCACGTTTCACCGTCGACGTCGATTGGGCCGATCTCCTCCTTGCCAAAGCGCACCTCCGCATAGAGGAAGGGCGTATTGAGGTAAGTCCATAGCGCCTCGCCGCTGAAGTAAGCGACCTGGATCGCGGTCCATGGCGTATCTGCCGCCTGGCCCTCGAACGACGCTTCGGGATCGTCTTTGGTCTCCAGGATGGTCCCGTCGGTCCTGCGCACGACGACCCGGCCCGGCTCAAAGACAGTCGTTCGATCCTGGCCGACGAACGACGACGTTACCTGCTCCCGCTCGGTGTCGACGACCATGACGATATTCCTCAGAACGTCCGGTTGCCCTTTGACGTACCAGATCGCCCCGGTGATGGACACATCGATCTTGATTGACGAGACTTTGTTCCAGCGGGCAAGTCCGCCGTGGGCCTCGATGGCAACGTCGAGCAGGCCGAGCCCATCTTTCCCGCTCGGCGATGGGGGCACACGGGACCGCCGGAGTTGGCGGCCAGTGATGGTGGTCATCGATCCTGCTCTCTTGGGATGCCTTGACCCGCCAGGAACACGGGCTTATGTGCGCAGAGTAGGCTGGGCTGGTGACCTCGTAAATGGCCCAAGCGAACCCTTTTGGAGGGGCCAGAGGGTCCGATCGAACCACCACGGGTCGTCCGTCTCAACCACCGACCACCGTGGTGCTCGTCGACGACGAGCATCTGATCCGCGCCGCGCTCGCTCACACGCTGGCGAGTAATGGCATCGAACTCGTGGGCGAGGCCGCCACCGGACAGGACGCGATCAACCTCGTCGTCGACGTACGCCCCGACGTCGTACTCATGGATCTTCGACTCCCCGGGCTCGCGGGCGTGCAGGCAATCGAGCAGCTCGGGCTGCTCGCCCCCGCCTCACGCGTCCTGGTCCTCACGCGCTCAGAAGAGAACCGCGTCGTCGAGGCCATCGTCGCCGGCGCCAGCGGCTACATCCTCAAGAGCGCGCCACCCGAAGCGATCGTCAGCGCCGTCCGAGCCACCGCAGCAGGAGAATCCGTGCTCTCCTCACAGATCGCCGGGAAGCTCCTGCAACGGATCCGCGAGCTCGATATGCCGGTCACGAGGACCGATAGCGCCGCGGTCGCGATCCGTGCCGCCCTGACCGACCGGGAGCTTGAGATCTTCACGCGCCTGGCCAGCGGAAACAGCAACCACGAGATCGCGAACGACCTCTCTGTGAGCACGAACACCGTCGCCAACCACATCGCCAGCATCCTCGCCAAGCTCCACCTCGAGAACCGCATACAAGCAGCCGTCCAAGCGGTACGCAGCGGCATCTCATGACGACGGCAACCGGCTCGCCACCCAAGAGAGCGGACGGGTAAGACTCTCTACCTCGCGCCAGTTTCGGGGCCCGTTGGACTCGGTCCCTACGGAGTCCAGTTGTCCAGAGCGGGCGTGACTTGAAGCTCGTGCGTCATCGCCCGTGGACTCTGGGTCGCGAGATAGGCGATCGCGCCGGCCAGACTGTCAGGGTCGGCCGAGTCCGCGTCGCCGTTGCCCGACCGATCTATGACCGCGTCAACGATGAGCAGGGCGACGTGAATGCCGTGTTCGCGCAACTCCAGCGCAGCGGCCTGGGTGAGGGCGCGGACGCTGAAGGCGCCGGCGGCCCAGAGGCCGCGGCCGGGCCTCGCCCGCAGGGACGAGCCGCCGGTCACCTGGACAACTGTCGCCGGCGTGCCCTGCTCGCGCAGAAACCGCGCCGACGCGCTGAGAAACGCGAACGCGCCCCGGGCCGGCAACGCCGCCCACTGTTCGAATCCGTTTGGTCCTGCCGCGGCGAGCTCGCCGCCCCCGAACGGTCCCGAACGGCTGCCGCCATAGGGGGAGGCGGCGTTGACGACCAGGTCGACACGCCCGTGGCGATCGGCCACTGCGCGCAGCGCCCGCAGAACTGACGCCTGATCGATCACGTCCACCTCGAGCGCGTCCGCGCCGGCCGCCCTCAGCTTCTCGAGAGTGTCCGCTGAGCGGGCGCCTCCGGCCACGGACCAGCCGTCGGCCAAGAGCCGCTGAACGATCGCGAAACCGAGGTTACGCGCGCCGATGATCAGTGCCGTAGGCAACCGGCCTTGCTCATACGTTGGTTCCCGAGCGCCAGTCAAGTCTCGAGGTACGGAGGTGTTTGGCCATGATCATGGCGCTGCGCAGGGTCCCGTCCTTGCGGCGGTAGTGGTTGCGTCTGATGCCTTCGACTTCGAACCCGGACGAGGTGTAGAGGGCGATCGCCCGGGCATTGTCGACCCATGCCTCGAGCTCGACCTTGTGTGCGGCGCACTCGCGCGCGTGTTCGAGAACTGCTTGGAGGAGGGCACGCCCACCTCCGTGTCCGCGTCCGCCGGGCAGGATCGCCATTTCCAGGACGAGAACGCCATTCGTGGTTTTCCGAGAATGCGCGTAGCCGACGATCCGCCCATTTTTCTCCAGTACCCAGGTCGCATCGGGTGCTTCTGCTTGGATCGCCTCGCGGAATCGCTCGGCGCGAGCGGCGATCTCGACGGGAGGTTCGGGCCCGATCGTGCCCTCGTGTGCGACCTCGGCGATGATCGCGGCCAACACGTCGGCATCTTCGAGCTTGGCGAGGCGGATGAGCAACGACCGAAGGCCTCCGGGATTCAGCCGGGCCGGGTGAGGTCCCTGCTGTGGTTTGCGTTCGGTCGTGAGGATACGGCTCGCGCTGAAGGGCCACGGAGCGTCGCGGAGGGGCGAGTAGCCTTGGCGCCAGTCGGCCGATCGAGCCGAGTGAACAGGAGGCTGAAACCATGGCATTCACCCGGCAACAGATCCGAGACTCGATCGAACGGGCGGGCGACGCGCACTGGGAGGCACTCGTCCGGCACCACACAGACGCTTATCCCGAGAGCAATCCCACGCCCGGCGACGTCGCCCGAGCCGAGGCCGACCGCCTGAACGCCCTTGGCTTGGGCGATGACCCCAACCTCCAGCTGGTCGAGAGCCGGGTCGAGGGGGTCCCACCCGCAGTCCGCATCACCCACGTCTTCGAGGATCGCGAGAAAAGCACCCAGTTCGAGACCGAGCCGTTCACCGGGTACGAGTGAGCGCAGCTAGAGTCCGGTCACGATTAGAGAGAGGAGCATCCGATGATCGAGCCATATCAGGCGGTGGGGCTGATCCAGTCGATGCGCGGGGTTCGTCGGCGCGAGGAGATCCGGTCCAATCTGGAGCACATCTCGCACATGGTCAAGGCTGCGTCGTGGCTTTCAAGCATGGACCTTCCAGTGAGGCTGATCTGCATCCCGGAGGGTGGGTTGCAGGGCTTCACCGACGAGGTGTTCGACCTCGACCATGAGACCTACGCAGCCGAGTGTGCGATCGACATCCCGGGTCCGGAGACGAACTACCTGGGGAGACTCGCCCGGCAGTGGAACGCGTACGTGATCGCGCAGGCAAAGGCGCGACACCCGGAGTTCCCTGGCTACTTCTTCAACGTTGGGTTCGTGATCGAGCCCGAGGATGGCACGGTGATCTTGAAGCATCACAAGCTCGTGCCGCTACTTCCAGTCGAGCACTCGGTCACTCCGCACAATGTCTGGGATCGCTGGATCGAACTGTACGGCCGGGATCTGGACGCGTTCTATCCCGTAGCTGACACCGCGCTTGGGCGGATCGGCATCATGATGGCCAATGAGGCGTCGTACCCCGAGAACGCGCGCGGCCTTGCGATGAACGGTTGTGAGATCGCATACCGGGGTCCGTATCCGGCTCCGGGAGTTATGAGCGGCATGTTTTCGGTCCAGAACAGGGCTCGAGCGCTCGACAACAACATGTATGTGATTGGAATGAACCTCGGCACGTACTACCTCGACAAGGACTCGACGACACCGATCGACACGTTCTCGGGCGGATCGCAGATCGTTGATTACCGGGGCCAGGTTTTGACGGAGGTACCGTACGGTGGGGGCTCGACGTGGATCGCTGGGACGATCGACATCGAGGCACTACGGCACTTCCGCCAGACGGCGCAGTGGGACAACTGGATGAAGGACCTGGCGACCGAGCAATACCAGCTCGTCTACGAGCAGCCGATCTACCCAAAGAACCTCTACCTTGACCGGCCGCCATACCGACATGCGGAGTACCGAGAGCAGGTGACTCGCAAGCAGGTGGCCCTCTTGCAGGAACGTGGGATCTGGGCACGCCCGGCACGCTCCGCCGCGACGACCGCCGGCAGCCCTACCTGACACCCGGGATGGCGAAACTCCGGCCTGCATTGATGATCGCCGCCGCGTGTGGCTTCCTCTTGGCGACGAAGACGCTCGCTATGGCCTCGACCAGCGAGTCCGTCAGCCCCTGCGATAACTGTGGCGGATTCAACGGGTACGTCGTGTGGTCGGGAGCGACCGGTCCGCGCGGAGTGCGCCGGCTGCTGCGGGACTGGGAGGGACGCCGATACCGGGCGGGCGACAGCTTGTTGATCTCGCTCCGAGCGTCCGGATGGCGGCCCGAACGGGCCCAGATCGAGATCCGATCGGGCCGCGTGCCAAAGATCAGGCTGCTGCGCAGCTGACGCCCGCTTCCACCCGCCGGCGCGCCGACCGGTGGTCGCTGAGCGGTTCCTGGTCGTTGACTGTGCGGTTGCTGAGTGTTTCCTGGTCAACGACTGGGAATCGCCCCCTGAGCCGGGTTTTCTCACCATTGTCTTAGAACCCGGCTCCACGCTGCTGGTCATGTTCTCCGGGAAAGTGGTGATGATCGCGGCGGTGGCTGTGCTGGCGCTCGGGTTGCCGGCGGTCGCGCTGGCGATCCGCCTACGAGCATCGCGGACGGCGAGCACCGCCGTCAGCAGCCGGATCCCGAAGTCGAGCGCGACCAGGGGTGTGAGTGAGGTCGGCGCGCTGTTCGCGAACGCATCGAGCACCCAGCATGCCTGTACGGCGACCGTCGTCGACAGTTCGCGTGGCGACTTGCTGCTGACCGCTGCTCACTGCGTGTCTGGGAGCGGGGCGGGAATGGTGTTCGCCCCCGCCTATCACAACGGCATCTCGCCCGACGGACGCTGGACGGTCACCGCCCTGCACCTCGCACCCGGCTGGCTGAGCTCGCAGGATCCCGAAGACGACTTTGCGTTTCTCACCGTTGCGCCGCAGAGGATCGACGGTCGACTCAGGGAGATTCAACAGGTCACGGGCGCGTACCGGCTCGGCGCGAAGCCGCATGCCGGCGAGCCGATCACGGTACTGGGATATCCAGCTGGGAGCGACAACGATGCGATCACGTGCCGGACGACGGTGTACCTGACGGGCGCCTTCCCTTCGTTCAACTGCAGCGGCTTCGTCAACGGCACGAGCGGTGGGCCGTGGCTGGCCCAGACTACGCAAGGTACGCGTATCGTCGGTGTCATCGGTGGTATGCACCAGGGTGGCTGCGTCGCCTCCACCTCCTACAGTCCACCGCTCACTCAAGACGTCTCGACCGCCGAGGCCCGTGCCTCGGATCACGCCGCCCCCGATATCGCGCCGGCGCCCGGTGGCGACGGTTGCTGATGACCAGCCCGGGGTGAATCAGCCCCGCGGACGGGTTGGGCGCCGCCGCCGCGCTCGCTCAAGGCTCACGTGCCGATCAGTGTGGAGGGGAGCCTTCCCGTCGCTACACGGAAGTCATGGATGAAGTGGGCTTGGTCGAAATAGCCGAGCTCGGCGGCCAGCCGCGCGAGCCCGCCTTCGTCCGCGCGCCCGTGGGCGGCGAGCCGGTCAGTGGCGTCCTGGTGGCGAAAGCGCTGCAGCACCTGTTTGGGCCCGGCTCCGACGTGCTCCGCGAACAGGCGCTGAAGCGTGCGCGGTGACATCGCGAAGCTCGAGGCCACCTCGGACACTCGGGTCCCCGGCGCCGCCGCGCGCATGGCGCTCACGATCTCGAAGACGAGCGCACGCTCGGGAACCGCGGGCGGTCGGTGGGCGCGTAGGAACGTGTTGACCACCTCAATCAGCACCCGGGTGGTCTTTGCTCTGGCCAGCTCGCCCTCGAGGCGGTCCTCGTCTGACCCAACGACCTCCGAGGGCGGGGGCGTGCGGTCGTTGAGTGCCCGCACAGGCCCGGGGGCAAATCCCGAGAAGCCGCCGGGACGAAACTTCGTGCCGACCACGGTGCCGGCGCCGGCCAACACGTGCACCGAGCGCCCGCTCGTCACGCCGTACACCAGAACGCCCGCGGGCTCGATCGCGAGGTTCACGCACGGATCGGGGAGCACCTCCTGGGTCACCGGCGAACGCCCGCGGTGATCCCACGCTACGATCCAACGCTGCTCGACAACATCGGCCAGGTCAGCGGCCGGCGCGACGCGGACCATCCCCGCGAGCTGCACGGCGGACCCCGGAGTGATCAGCGACTGGTTGCGCGGAGCGTTCATCCGTCGCATTTTTCCAAGCGCGAACTCGCTTGCGCTGGAAAGCTAAACCCATGAACCAGAACACGATGCCCACCTACTCCGTCGTCGAGCTTCGAGACCTCGACGACGACGACGCCGTCGCCGGCGGTTTCAGCGACACCCTGGAAGCGCGCTTTGCCCGCAGCGCCCTCGGCTGCGACCGTATCGGCATCAGCCTGCAGCGTGTCAAACCCGGGGCCCGAGCACCATTCGCCCATCGCCACTCCGTCGACGAGGAGATCTACGTCGTCGTCGCGGGCAGCGGTCGGGCCCTCGTCGAGGGGAAACTCGTCAAGCTGGGTCCGTGGACTGTGCTTCGAGTCGCCGCCGCCGCCGCACGATCGTTCGAGGCAGGCAGCGAGGGGCTCGAGTTCCTTGCCTTCGGCACGCACACCGAAGGCGACAGGGGCGAGTTCGTCGAGGCGAGCTGGCCGGACTGCGGCCAGGTGGCGGCGCGCTCTGAGCGCTGAACTCGAATCGAGTTGGCCTAGTCTCTGGCCCTGTGGGCGGCGCTGAGACCAACTGGTCGGGTAACTACACGTACCATGCGGCGGAGGTACATCGGCCGCACAGCATCGATGGACTGCGCCGACTTGTGGCCGACGGCGCCAGCCTGCAGGTCCGCGGCACTCGCCATTCGTTCACATCGATCGGAGACGCGGCCGCGCTGATCGTCCTCGACCGGCTGGAAAAGGCTGCCGCGATCGTCATCGACCGCGCCGCCATGTCGGTGTCGGTGGGCCCCGCGGTGACCTACGCGACGCTTGCCGATGCGCTGAACAGGGAGGGGCTGGCACTGGGCAATCTCGCCTCCCTACCGCACATATCGGTCGCCGGTGCCGTGACCACCGCCACCCATGGCTCGGGAGACCGCGAGGGCAATCTCGCGACCTCGGTGCTCGGGCTGCAGCTGGTGACCGCGACGGGCGAAGTCATCGACACAGCTCAGGGCGACGATTGGTTCGAGGGGATGGTGGTGAGCCTTGGCAAGCTGGGCGTCGTCACCCGGGTGACGCTTTCAGTCCAGCCCTACTACGAGCTGCGCCAGTATGTGTACGAAGAACTGGAGTGGGAGCAGCTGTTCGCGCACTTCGACGAGATCACCGCCGCCGGCAGGAGCGTGAGTGTCTTTCACCGCTTTGGCGCGCGAACCCGTGAGGTCTGGGTCAAGCGCGACTGCGATGACCAGCGGCCTGATCTGTTCGGGGCTCCCGCGGCTCGCCGCCCACATAATCCGGTGCCCGGCGCCGACCCGGCCAACTGCACCCCCCAGCTCGGCAGACCCGGCCCGTGGTCAGAGCGGCTGCCTCACTTCCAGGCGGGGTTCACGCCCAGCTCCGGTGAGGAGATCCAGTCGGAGTTCTTCGTGGCCCGTGGGGATGCCGTCGCCGCGCTCCGGGCGCTGCTGGCGCTGGCAGACGAGATCCGTCCACTGCTGCTGGTGGCCGAGTTGCGCACGATCGCCCGTGACTCGCTCTGGCTGAGCCCGCAGTACGGCCGCGACTCCGTCGGTCTGCACTTCACCTGGCGCCGGCTTCAGAGCGATGTGGAGCGCGTCGTCGGCCTCATCGAGGCGGCGCTGGAGGACTTCGGAGCGCGGCCCCACTGGGGCAAGCTGTTCACCGCCGACGCTGCCTCAATCGCTCCGTGCTACGAGCGGTTGGCGGACTTCGCGCAGCTGCGCGAGGGGTTGGACCCGCTCGGCGTGTTCGCCAACGACTGGCTTCGCGAGCACCTGCTCGGCGTCCGCCAGGCCTGATCAGTCGCTCACGTCGTCAATGAGGTGGGCAAGGTAGCCGGTGGGCAGCGTGCCCTCGAAGGGCCTGAACCAGGCCTCGACCCGCCGATCGACGGCGCCCTGCCGGCGGTTGCTCCGGCCATGGCCCCCGACTGGCGCATGCGCGGGTTTCTCCACCTCGAACATCGCGAGGACGTGATCGTCAACGAACAGGCCGAAGAGCCCGCGGAGCTCATCGGCGGCGGCGGCAACCTCCTGCTCGGTGAGCTCGCCTTTTTCGGCTTCGCGCTCCAGGAGCATCCGTGTCACTTCGAGGAGCTGCACGGCGACTATCTCCTCGCCCATGCACCCCGGGTGGTCCCCCGCGGACAGGCGCGCCATGAGCGCTACGGCGGCGGCATAGAGATCGAGCGCGAGGCGCTTGTCGACGGCGGCTGCGAAGGTCGGCGGCACCAGGTCGGCGGCGTGCTCGATCCCGGATCCCTCGAGCAGAGCGGCGCGGAACTCGTGGACGAGGAGCGACCCGCCCTCCAGCAACGCTTGGCGAGCGTTGAGATCGTCGATCGTCCTCGGCAGAAACCGGAGCACCTCTTCGGGCACCCGGCCGTCGCGGCTGATGTACTGACGTCCGGCATCCAGAAGCAGGGGCACGGCATCCAGCTGATCGCCGACGACCATGAGACCGGCGGCCGAAGCGTCTTCGATCTCGCGCTGGAGCTCCGGCTGATCCACGTTGAGCTCGGCCGCGAGACCGGAGACATCAAGCGGCTCCCCCGCCAGCTGAGCGACGGCTACAGCTCGGAGCAGCCTGATCGCGACGCGGTCGCTCTCCATGGTGACCATTCTGCCCCAGCGGACGCGGGGGCTCAGGCGCGCGGGTCGACGTGGATCTTCGGCCCCGCGCCGGCATCGTCGGGTCGCCATCCGGCCAGGACGTCCCCCACCTGGTCGAGGCCGACCGTTGCGGCCACCAGTGGACGCGGGTCGACCGCACCCGAGGCGTAGGCCTCGATCGCACCGCGAAGGCCCGGCGACCCGGACAGCACCCCGACCGCGGTTACGTCCTTGAGGGCCATGAGCCGGGTGTCGATGGTGCTCGGCGTGCCGGCGAGACCGATGTAGACCACCCGTTTGCCGGGCTCGACCAGCTGCAGTGCGAGCGCCGGCAGGGTCGCCGCGTTGGAGGCATCGACGACGGCGTCGAACGGGAGGCCGGGCAGGTCGGTCTCCGTCCACACGCCCTCGAGGCCCAGCGCGCGGGCGAAGGACAGCGAGAGCTCGGTCCTGCCCATCACGTGGACCTCGGCGCCCGCTGCCCGGGCGAATGAGGCCACAAGCAACCCGATGGTTCCCGGACCGAGCACCAGCAACCGGTCCCGGGGATGAAGATCAGCGCCCCAGGTCGCCCGCAGTGCGTTTCCGCCGGGCTCCACCATGGCGCCGGCGGTGTCGTCCACGGCATCCGGGAGGACGCGCAGCGACGCGGCGGGGACGGCGAGCTGCTCGGCAAGCGCGCCGGCCCGGCCGCCGCTGATGCCGACCTCGGTCCGGTCCCGGCACAGATGTTGAGTCCCGGACAGGCAGCGGTGGCACTCGCCGCAGCCAAGCATCGTGTCGCCGGCGACGCGCCGTCCGATCCAGGATTCCTCGACGCCCTCTCCCACCGCGAAGATGGTCCCGCACCACTCGTGGCCGAGGCGGATCGGATATGCGGCCTGCCCGTCGCGAAGGTACGCCATCTCGCCGGTGAAGAACTCGAAGTCGGTTCCGCACACGCCGGCGCGCGCCACGTCGACGACCACCTCGCCCGGCTCGGCCAACGGAGGCTCCACCTCCTGGACCGAGCACGCTCCGGGGCCGGTCACGACGAAGGCCCTCACGCCAGGCTCCTCACTCCCCCGACCACGGGGTCACCGCGACCCCGGTGGCATGGACATTTGCGATGAACAGATGGCCAGAGAGGGGAGAGGCGTCGAGCTGCGCAGAGGACAGCTCCTCGCGCGCCGTGGTGATGAGCAGCACATCGAGCTCGGGGCCGATGAAGGCGACACTGGTGGTGTGGGGCGCGGGCACCGTCACGGTGGCCAGACGGTCGCCGGTCGGTGAGTAGCAGCGCACCTCTCCGGCTCCGTACATGGCGACCCACAGGTTGCCGTCGGTATCCACGCAGAGACCGTCCGGCGAGCCCTCGCCGAATCGCCGGACAAAGGCCCGAGCGCCCCAGTCCCCGGTCGCGGCGTCATAGGGACGGGACCAGATGACGCCGGGAGTCGTGTCGACGCTGTACATCACCGTGCCGTCCGGCGACCACGCCAGACCGTTTGAGAGCGACAGATCGTCGTCGACGATGGTCACCCTGGGACCGCGGTCGATCCGGTACAGGCACTCCTCGCCTTCGCGTCGGTCGAGGGCCATGCTGCCGACCAGGAACCGCCCCGCGGGATCACAGCCGCCGTCGTTTAGCCGGCTGTGCTTCTCGCCGGGAATCAGGTCCGCCAGCACGGCACGGTCAGAATCGCGGTCGAGCCGGTACAGATCACGGGCTCCCGCGACCAGCAGCTGTCCGTCCGCGGAGCAGACGACGGCGCCGACCGTCTCGGCGAAGTCGATCTGGGCACGCGCCACGATGGTGCCACCCTCCAGGCGACCGCTGTGGACGACTCCCGCGTTGATGTCCACCCACAGGACGCGCCCGCGGCGCTCGTCCCAGAGCGGACCCTCCGCCAAGCCGTAGGACTGCTCGGATGCGACGGTGGCGGAGAACAGCTTCATGCGAGGTCTTCGTGCGCTGCGGTCACCGACGGTCGGGGGGCTCGCACACACCGAGATCCTATTGCCGCCTGACCAGCCTAAGGTGCGGTGCAGCAGGCGAGCTCAAGCGCACCAGATGGAATCGAACTCCCGCTGGTCGAGGGGAAGCAGCCAGCAGGCGGCGATCCGGCCGTCCTCGGCCACGTCGTACAGCCCGACGGTCGACCACCGGCGGTCGCGGCCGGCGAGCGTGGCGGTTCCGTGAGGAGCCGGCGCAGGCCGGTGCCGTCGCCGCCTGCGTAGAACTCGTTCTGCGCTCGGTGGAGCTGTTCGAGGAGGGCTATCGCGTCGGCTCGTTCCACAGATGTAGGGGTCCAGGCTTGTGTCGTAACGACTGGAGATCCTCTGAGGAAGGATGATTACGGGGATGCAAGACATGATCGCCGCTCCTGGGATGCTCATCGCTGAGCACTCGTTCGACGTGCCCCTTGATCACGCCGACGCGAACGGTCGCCAGATCCAGGTCTTCGCACGCGAGGTCGCCGCTCCCGACGGGCTCGACCTGCCGTTCCTCGTCTACTTCCAAGGAGGACCCGGCTTCGAAGCGCCGCGACCGACGCGCAGTCCGAGTTCGCCCGGTTGGCTGGACCGGGCGCTCACCGAGTTTCGCGTTCTCATGCTCGATCAGCGCGGCACCGGCCGTTCATCGCCGGTCGGTGCCTTGGCCGACCTCACGCCAGAGGAGCAGGCTGAGTATCTGACGCACTTTCGCGCCGACTCGATCGTCCGCGACGCTGAGCACATCCGTCGCCAGCTCGGGGTGGATCGCTGGAGCGTGCTCGGCCAGAGCTTCGGCGGCTTTTGCGTCACCACCTATCTGTCGCTGGCCCCCGGCGGCCTGCGCGAGGCGTTCATGACCGGCGGGGTCCCGCCGTTGCGGCGCAATGTCGACGATGTCTACAGCCGCACCTACGAGCAGGTTCTGGAGCGCAATCACCAGTACCTGAAGCGCTATCCGGAAGACCGGGAGCGACTGCGGAGCCTTCACGCCAGGGCCGATGCGGGAGGGGTGACGCTGCCCTCCGGTGACCAGCTGACCTGGAGACGCTTCCGGCAGCTGGGCAGCATGCTCGGCATGAGCGACGGCGCCGAGCACCTGCATTACATCCTCGAGCTTCCGTTCGACTCGCCGGCGTTCCTGCATGACGTCGAAGGCGCGGCCAGCTTCGCTCGCAACCCGCTCTACGCGATCATTCACGAGGCCTGCTATGCCGACGGTGGCGCCACGCGATGGTCGGCCCAGCGGACGCTGCCGCCGGAGTTCCACGAGAGCGATCTGCTCACCGGCGAGCACGTGTACCCGTGGATGTTCGAGGGCTACTCGGCGCTCGCGCCGCTCCGCGAAGCGGCCGAGCTGCTGGCCGAGCACGAGTGGCCGTACCTCTATGACCCCGAGGCGCTGGCGGTCAACGAGGTTCCGGCGGCCGCCGCCATCTACAGCGAGGACATGTACGTCGAGCGAGCCTTCTCGGAGACCACGGCCCGCGAGATTCGGGGGTTCAGGCCCTGGGTCACCAACGAGTACCAGCACAACGGCCTGCGCGCCGATGGAGACCGGATTCTCAGCCGGCTGATCGACCTCACCAGAGGGCGCGCCTGAGCCAGGCGCGGAGCGGCGTGCGGCGCGGCGCCGCCCTCGGCAGCTAGGCGCCGGGCGCGACCCACAGCGCCGGGTGAGCCTTCTGCGCGGGTGAAAACGGCTCCTCGACGCCGACGTGCAGGCGCGATTGCGGGCTCAGCCAGACGTGCGGCGCACGCGCCAGATGTGCTCCATCGGCCAGCGCCGCGCCCACTCGCGATCGGCGTCGGTGCGGTAGCTGCTGGCGGCGCCCGCTTGTGGCTTGAGCTCGAGCAGGGCCTCGACCGCCAGCTCACAGCGCCCGAAGAGCTCGATCCATTCGCCATACGGGAGCTGGAACATCACCGGCTCACCGGGCTCGCGGATCTCCCGCAGCTCCCAGTAGTCATAGACGAGCCGGTCACCGGGATGGTCCGCCTCGAGCGGCCATGCGAGATCCGCGATCGGGGTTCCCGTGCAGAACGCGAGCAGGCCTCCGGGCCGCAGCACCCGAGCCGCCTCGGGCACCGTCAGATACGGGTCACAGAACGTCATCGCGCCCCAGTCACAGAAGACGAGGTCGAACGCGGCGTCGGCAAACGGGGTCGACTCGGCACTCGCGTGCACGAGCGGGAAGTCGACGCCGGCGGCCCGCATCAGCCGGCGGGCGTGCGCGAGCTGGCTCGCCGAGAGATCGAGCCCGGTCACCCGGGCGCCCCGCCGATGCAGTGCGATCGACCACTGCGCGGCGCCGCAGCCCAGCTCCAGCACATCCCGGCCCGAGACATCGCCGAGCACGCCGAGCTCTGACTCGGGACGCTGCCAGAGCCCCCAGGAGTCGCCTCCGGACGCCTTGAGCTGGGCGCCGTGCCGATCCTGGTAGCGGTCGGCCTGGGCGTCCCAGGCGGTCTGGTTGAAGCGCGCGTGCCGGGTGAGCTGCGGTTCGGCCATGAAGCCATCTGACTACATGCGCGAACCACCGTCAAGTCCGCGACACGCGACAGGAGGAGGTGGCCGGGAAGGACTGGGTCGAGACCGAGCCGGGGCGCGAAGGACCCCGCCTAGACTCGGGGTTATGCCCTCGGGGTTCGTCATGCACACGCTCGGACATGTCACCGACCGGGTTCCCGGCCTGCGCCGGGTGCCCGTCGTCAAGCTGCTGTCGGCGGCCGAGATCGCGCTGCTCGCCCATGATCATCTGGCCCGCCTGACGCCGGCCGAGCGTCGCCGGCTGATCGCGCTGGTGCGCGCCGGACGGGGCCGTCGCACCCGCCTGACCGAGTCCGAGCGCGCCGAGCTCGAGACGCTGCTGGTCAAGCTGGCGCCGAGGATGTTCATGGGAACCGCGGTGGACCGGCTCTCACCGGTGCCCCTGCCGCGCCGGCTGCTCTACGGGCCCGGCCGCCAACAGCGCCCCAGCTAGCCCGACGGCGCGAGACCGAGGGCGAAGATCGTCGGTTTGATCCTCCACCTGAGGGTCGAGTCCCGGTTGAGGTTGCCCATGGAACGGGTATCGGTCTCCCATGGCCAGCCGGTCCTCAGCGATGGAGTCGGGGGGAGGGCTTGGGCGCCGGGGGCCTGAAGTCCTGTCTGAGTCTCCGGACCCCGGCGGCTCCAGTAACGTCGGGGCGGTGCAGGCCACCGTAACCGAACAGCGGGCACCGGCTACCGGTGACCCGACCGTGATGGCGGCGCTGGCCCTGGGCTGGGAGATGGCCGATCTCTACGCGGGCCGTGGCTACCAGCCGCCGGCGGCCCATCCGCCCGCCACGCTGCCGTCCGCCGCCGAGCTCGGCCAGCGGCCCGACGCCGGGGTGGAGCGACTATCGACGCTGATAATGCGCGCCCTGGGCGCTTCGGGCGCGCCGGCGCCGTCGATCGAGCTCCTGCGCGACCTGGCCATCGAGGACTTCGCCGCGTGGCGCGGCGTGCTGCTCGACCTCCATGTCAGGGTGACCACAGCCCTGGGCGCCCACGATCCGGCGGCCCTCGGGGCCTACGATGCCGGACGAGCGCTGGCCGACACCTGCCGCAACCCCCGGGACATGAGCGAGCTGATCGACCGCCTCGACGCCCCGTCGCTACTCGCCGTGGAAGGACGACTCGCCGATCTGAGCGGCCGCCTGCCCCCGCACTCGGCGGCGGCCGTTGGGGCCACGATCGCGCAGTGGAAGGCGTGGAGCGCGAACGCCCGCGCGCGTGAGAACCTCGACGACGTCCGAGGCGCGTTGGCTCGTCAGGGAGCGCTGTGGCGGGCGCTGCTGACCGGGGAGAAGGATGCGCGCGAGATGCTCGACCCCGAGATGGTGATCGCGGCGTCGGTGCGCCACGCCAGCCGGCTGGGCACGCTGATCCGTGGTCTCGCCGGGGCCTATCTGCCGGCGGTGGGGCTGCTCACCCTGGTCTCGGCGCTGCTGGTCTACGTGATCATCGTGCAGAGCTCGATCGCCACCGTGGTGGCGGCGCTGGGGGCGATGGCGGCAGCCCTGATCGTGCTGCGCAAGGCGCTCGCGCTCACCGTCGCCGAGACCATCGAGGATCTCCGTCCCGGGCTCTGGGGCGCCGAGATCGATGCCGCGGTCGCCCAGTCGATCCTCCGGCTGCCGCCCAGGGCCACGCCGGCGCCAGCGTCCAAGACGGCCCCGGCCGTCCCTGCCGCAACGCCTTCTGCCGCGCCTCCCGACGGCCACCCCCAGCCGATCAGCACCCGCGTGGCCAAGCGGATCGAGCGGGCGCTGCACGTGACGCGCAGCGCCAGGGCCCAGGGCTACCGCGTCCCGGCCTCGGGCCCCGAGAGCGCCGCCGCGCAGGCGCCTCCCGAGCCTCCCAGCTCCAACGGCAACCACATCCCATGAGCATCGCCTCCAGACATCGTGTATTTGTGTCAATGACATGAATTTTTGACGGCACGATCGCGTAAGAACGCAAGAAATAGCGCCGATCGTATGAGAGGCTTGAACGCATGACCCGCGTCGAGCGCATTGCAAACCTCCTGGGAGTCGTGGTTCCTTTCCTGGGCGTCCTGGCGGCTGTCGTGCTGCTCTGGAATCGAGCCGTCGACCTCGCCGACCTCACGATCATGGTGGTCATGTATCTGATCACCGCGGTCGGGGTGACCGTCGGCTATCACCGGCTGCTCACCCACCGCGCGTTTGCCACCTACCCCTGGATGGAGCGGACGTTCGCTGTCATGGGCTCGCTCTCGCTCCAGGGCTCGGTGATGGACTGGGTCGCCGACCATCGCAAGCATCACGCCCACACCGACCAGGAGGGCGATCCGCACAGCCCCCACGTCGGGCACGGCAGCGGTCTCGCCGGGCTCTGGCACGCACACGTGGGGTGGCTGCTCGAGACCCAGGGGCAAGCCGACTGGAAGCGCTACGCCACCGAGCTCTACGAGGATCCGGCGATGCGCAAGATCGGGCGCCGCTTCCCGCTCATCGCGGTCCTGTCGCTGGTGATTCCCACCGTTGCGGGATTCGTCGTGCATGGCTTCACGCTCGACGGAGCTCTGCGCGGCCTGGTGTGGGGCGGCCTGGTGAGGATCTTCTTCGTGCACCACATCACCTGGTCGGTGAACTCGGTGTGCCACTTCTTCGGCAGTCGCCGCTTCGACCTCGAGGACCGGTCCACCAACGTGGGCTGGCTGGCGGTGCTGTCCCTCGGCGAGTCCTGGCACCACAATCACCACGCCTTCCCGCGCTCTGCCTATCACGGGTTGCGGTGGTGGGAGGTCGACCCCTCGGGGCTGATCATCGCCGGGATGCAACGGGTGGGCCTGGCCTGGAACGTCGTGCGGATCACGCCGGAGCGCCAGCGCGCGCGCACGCTCGCCGGCATCACCTCCTGAGCGCTCGCTCCTTCTCGCCCCGCCGGGCGCAGTCCGCGCACAGGCCCGACATCACCACCTCGACCCCCTCGACGTGGAACCCGTCAGCGCCGGCCGCCTCGCGGAGCGCACCAGTCTCGACCTCGCCATCGAGGTCGTCGACCCGGCCGCAGCGCCGGCACACCATGTGCTGGTGAGGCGCGGTGCGAGCGTCGTAGAGCGTGGCGCCCGATCCGGCGCCGACGCGGCGCGCCAGGCCGAGCTCCACCAGCAGCTCGAGGGTCGCGTAGACAGTCGGGATCGAGGTCCCGGGTAGCGCCTCCCGGACGGCCTGACCGATCTCATCGGCCGTGGCGTGTCGCTCCCGACGACGAAGCTCGCGCAGGATCACCAGCCGCTGCGGCGTGGCGCGCTGACCGCGCTGATGAAGCAGCCCGGTCAGGTCGTCTGAGTCCAGGACGGGAGAAGCGGGGAGGGGCATTAGGAGACCTTATCTTAACTCGTTTGTTATAGTAATCGATATGGCGACCGCCGTGGGGGCCGGCATCAGCATGGGCTTCTCGGAGGCCCTGTCCGACGATGGGACCCAGACCGGACGCGGCTCGGCGATCGCCCGGGGCGTCGTCACCGGGACCATGACCGCTTTTGGCGGCGTCTTTCACTCGCTGCCCTTCCTGATCTCCTCGGTCCACACGGCCCTGGTCGTGGCCGGGGTGGTGGTGGCGATAGAGCTAATCGCCATCTCGCTGGTCCGCAAGCGGTTCCTGGCCGTGTCGCTGCGCACGAGCCTGCTCCAGGTCGCGCTCGGCGGCGCCCTGATCGTCGCCGCGGGCGTGGGGCTGGACAGCGCCTAGGCCCTCGCCCCGGCAGGTCATCCACGCCCCGAGCGCACCGAGCGCATAGTCTTGGCCGGTGGAGCTGGCGGGCAAGCACGCCGTGGTCACGGGCGCCGGTAGCGGAATCGGCCGCGCCTGTGCGATCGCCTTTGCCTCCGAGGGGGCGCGACTGCACCTGGCCGACGTGGATGGGGATCGCCTGAGCGCGGTCGCCGAGGAGATCGGCGCGGCCCCGACACGCACTGACGTGAGCCGGGAGTCAGAGATCAGGGAGCTGGTGGACGAGGCCCAGGGCTTGGGCGGACCGATCGACCTGTTCTTCTCAAACGCCGGTATCGCGGGCCCTCCCGGAGGGCCCGAGGCGCCCGACGACGAGCTGCAACGCACCTGGGAGATCAATGTGATGGCTCACGTGTGGGCGGCCCGGGCGGTCCTGCCGGCGATGGTGGAGCGGGGGGAGGGGTATCTGCTCAGCACCGCGTCGGCTGCCGGTCTTCTCACCCAGGTATCGGCTCTGGGGTACTCGATGACCAAGCACGCTGCCGTGGCGGTCGCCGAATGGCTCTCGATCGCCTACGCCGACGCCGGGATCAAGGTCTCCTGCGTGTGCCCGCAGGGTGTGCGCACGCCGATGCTCGAGCTCGCCCTCGACGATCCCGTGGGAGCGGCGCCTTTGCTCGCCGGGGGCCTGATCGACCCTGACGACGTAGCCGTGGCCGTGGTCGACGGCCTGCGCGCCGAGCAGTTCCTCATCCTTCCGCACCCCGAGGTGGCCGATCACCTGGCGCTCAAGGGCGCCCAGCCCGAGCGCTGGCTGACCGGCATGCGCCGGCTCGTTCGTCAGGCGCGAAGCCAGGCACCGCCGGCTTGATCAATCCTGCGCTCATCCCCCGGGCTCCGCAGTAGCGACCGCAGCAGCCCGGGCAGCTCGTGCACGTCGACGGGCTTGGTCACATACGCATCGCAGCCCGCGTCCATGGCGCGCCGCTCCTCGCCGGGCGATCGCCCGGCGCTGCAGGCCAGGATCGCGCACGACGTCAGATCGGGGTCGCGCCGGCAGTCAGCGGCGAGCTCGAGTCCGCTGCCGTCGGGAAGCCGGAGATCGAGGAGGATCGCCGCCGGCGAGACCTCGGCCAGGACGTGGCGGGCCCGAGCCAGCGTGCCCACGCCGCGGACTCGCAATCCGGATGGCCCGAGCACGCGCGAGATCAGCCGGCGACCGAGCTCGTGATCATCAATTACGAGGATCAGGCCGCGGTCGGGCTGGGGCATCAGCGGCCGCGGGCGGCCAGGGCGCCGGCGGTCCCGATCCGGCTCTTCAGCGCATGCCCGGCACCGACCCGCCGGCGCCAGGACGGCGCGCGCCGGGCCTGGCCGATGCGTTCACCCTCGACCTCGACCCGCGGCAGCCAGGCGTAGAACGTGCTCCCCAGGCCGGGCTGGCTGCTCACGCCCACCTGCCCGCCCTGGGCTTGCACGATCTGGCTGGTGACGGCCAGTCCGAGGCCGCTTCCACCCGACGCTGCGCTCCCCACTTGAACGAATTCCTCGAATATCCGGCCCTGGTCGTCTGGGGAGATGCCGATTCCGGTATCCGCGACCTCGATCCTGAGCCGGTCGGCGTCTCGGGCCAGGGTCGTCGTCACCTTGCCCCCGGGGCCGGTGAACCGGATCGCGTTTGACAGGTAGTTGAGGATCACCTGTCGCAGCCGCCCCGGATCGAGCGCCACCGTGCCGACGTCGGCCGGCTCGAAGTGCAGCTCGACCCCCCTCTGATCGGCAATCGGACCCAGCGAGCTGATGCACTGCCAAGCGATCTCGGCCGGCTGGACGGGCTCGGGGTCCAGCCGCATGTGACCGGCCTCGATCCTCGCCAGATCCAGCACATCGTTGACCAGAGCCAGGAGATGATCGGCGCTGTAGCGGATGATCTCCAAGTGCTCGCGCTGGGTCTCTGAGATCGGACCCGCCCACTCGTCGTGCAGGAGCTCCGCGAACCCGATCACCGCGTTGAGCGGGGTGCGCAGCTCGTGGGACATGTTCGCGACAAAACGCGTCCTGGCCTCGGCCGCCAGCTCGAGCTCTTCACCGCGGGACCGCAGGCGGGCGTTATCGCGCTTGAGCCGGTGGCAGGTGCGCCACAGCGTGATCACCAGGGCCACGCATACCGAGGCGAGAAAAGCGATTCCGACCAGGGGAAGAGGGCTCGTGCTCATGCGGAGCGCCATCTGAGCACAGTCGCATGGTCAATAGCGCTTATTGCAGCATTTTTGGAGACTCCCTGGCGCCTACCCGCCACGGTTGCGTAATTTTCCGCACGTTCGGTAGATCAAAGGCCGTTCTTGGAGGCGAGTCCTTCAGCCGCGCCCTCAGCGCCCCCAGGCACCCGAGCGACAGGCGTCGCCGTCGCCGCCGAGCAGGTGATCTCAGGGCTTCAGAAACCGTCGTAAGCGACGGGCGGCCGTGCCGAAATCGTTGTGGTGGAGGCTGGCCAGGCCGGTCACGCCCAGGGCGGTCACGAACAGACCGGCGGCCAGAGCCAAGATGGCGAGGACCGCGGGCCAGTGGGCTTCGAGCGTCCGGCGGCCGGTGGTCAGGACTCGTTCGGCGTTGGGTCCGGCGAACGTCAGCGTCCCGATGATCGCCATCAGCGGGGCGATGAAGCAGATGTTGAAGATCACGAGCGCCACCACCTTGCCGACGACGCTCTGGCCCGAGCCGACCACCGCGGCGATGGCGGCGAAGTAGGGGAACGCGGTCGGCAGTTCGACGGCGGTGATGGTGGCCCCCAGGATGGCGCTCGACTTCCCTTCGGCTCTGACTTCGGGTGGCTCGCGCTGGACCAGGTGCTTTCGGTAGCCCCACAGAAATGCTGACGCGGTGAGCATGGCCACGCCGGCAACCACCTCGAGCACGTAGCTGAGGTGGCGCCCGGGGTGGGGGATGAGGTCCAGCAGCAGCTGGCCCGGCCCCAGGGCGATCGCGAGCCCGCCGAGCAGATACACGCCGAACACGCCAGCCGTGAACTCCGTCACTTGAGCGCGAGCTTGGTTCCCGGTGGCCAGGAAGAGCGCCGGCGCGATCGTCGACGGGTTCAGCGAATCCGCGAACCCGATCGAGACCACCAGACCGATCAGACGAAGCATCGGCGGATTGTCGCGGGCGGGCGCGGTGAATGGCGGGCGGCTGCCTGCGAGCCGATCTCGGGGCGCTACACTCAGGCCGGCGCCGGGCGGCGTTTGTTTTCACGCCCGCGGCTCGGCAGCCTATACCTACCACCATCTTTCGAAGAGCGCGAAATGGCCCGTGGAGACGTTCGGATCGCCGCCACTCTTGCCTGTGAAGAGTGCAAGCGACGGAACTATCAAACCAACAAGAGCAAGCGGAACAACCCCGAGCGACTGCAGCTGCGCAAGTACTGTCGCTGGTGCCGCTGTCACACCGCGCATCGCGAAACGCGCTGAGCGCGACCGGAGCGATCCGTGGCTCGCAACCGCAAACGCCGTAGCGACCGGCGGCCCCGGAGGCCGGCGGACGCCGGCGCGCGCCCCGGGCTCGCGACCGCGCGCGCCGCGCGTGACGAGACCCCGGAGCCGATCGAGCACGCCACCCCCGACGTGGAGCTGGCCGAGGCGCAGCTGGCGCTCGGCCGCCCCGAGCTCACCGATGACGACGACGCGCTGGTCGATGACGGCGAGGTGCTCGCCGATGACGGCGAGGTGCTGGCCGACGACGGCGGGGAGGGCGGCGACGGAGAGGACTCCGGTTCGAGCTTCGGCGGCGACGACGACTTCGACGGCGGGACGAGTCCCGTCCCCGTGTCCAGCGCGACCCCGGCTCGTCGTCCGGGCCTCAGGCTCGTTCACTTCCTGCAAGGAAGCTGGCGCGAGCTGCAACGGGTACAGTGGCCGGACCGTCGGCAGGTGATGCAGGCCACGGGGGTAGTGATCGGGTTTGTGATCGTCGCCGGGGCGTTCCTCGGCGTGTCCGATCTGGTCGCCACCAAGCTCGTGAACTTAATCCTCAAGTAATCGCTTCGTAGTCTGAGAGCAACATGTTCCGCTGGTACGTCGTCAATACATATTCCGGCCACGAAAACAAGGTCAAGCACAACCTCGAGCACCGAGTGGTGTCGCTGCACCAGCAGCGCGCGGTCAGGCAGATCATCGTGCCCACGGAGTCCGTCTCGGAGATGAAGGACAACCAGAAGGTGACCGTCGAGAAGCGCACGATGCCTGGCTACGTGCTCGTCCAGATGGATCTCAACGAGGATTCCTGGTCGCTGGTCAAGGGCACCCCGGGGGTGACCGGCTTCGTCGGCGCTTCCAACGAGCCGGTGCCGCTGACCCAGGCCGAGGTCGATCGACTCCTGCACATGGAGCCCACGGAGCGCCCGCGCAGCCGCGCCCAGTTCTCGATCGGCGAGTCGGTCAAGGTGGTGTCGGGCCCGCTGTCTGACTTCTCGGGTGAAATCTCCGAAGTCAACGAGGATGCCCAGCGGCTCAAGGTCCTGGTCTCCATCTTCGGCCGCGAGACACCGGTCGAGGTGGGCTTCGACCAGGTCAAGAAGATCTAAGAGAGCAGCTGAGAGAGAGACGATGGCCAAGAAGGTTCTAACCCAGATCAAGCTTCAGGCGGTCGGTGGCCAAGCCAGCCCGGCCCCGCCGGTCGGCCCTGCGCTCGGCCAGCACGGCGTCAACATCATGGAGTTCGTCAAGGCGTTCAACGCCCAGACCCAGTCGGACGCCGGCACCGTCATCCCGGTGGTGATCACCGTCTACGAGGATCGCTCGTTCACGTTCATCACCAAGAGCCCGCCGGCGGCGGTCCTCATCAAGCAGGCTCTATCGCTGGACAAGGGCTCGGCCGAGCCCCACCGGGACAAGGTCGCCACGATCTCCCAGGACCAGCTTCGCGCGATCGCCGAGAAGAAGATGGCCGACCTCAACGCCAACGACATCGACGCGGCGGCGAAGATCATCGCCGGAACAGCGCGCTCGATGGGCGTGGACGTCGTCTGATGATGACCGCCAGGAGGCACCTCTGATGTCAAAGCACGGAAAGGCATATCTCGACGCCAAGCAGCGCTTCGATCGCAGCCGCGAATACGAGCCAGCTGAGGCGATCGCCCTCGTCAAGCAGCTCAAAAGCGCCAAGTTCGACGAGTCCGTCGAGGTGCACGTCCGGACGGGTCTCAACGTCCGCCACGCCGACGAGCAGCTGCGAGGCACGGTCGCGCTGCCCAACGGGTTGGGCAAAGAGGTCAAGATCGCGGTCTTCGCGCAGGGCGACAAGGCGCGGGAGGCTGAGGAGGCCGGCGCCGACGTGGTCGGCGGCGAGGACCTCGCCAAGCGGATTCAGGAGGGCTTCGACGACTTCGACGTCGCGATTGCGACGCCGGACATGATGCCGATCGTGGGCCGTCTGGGCCGGATCCTCGGTCCCGCCGGGAAGATGCCCAATCCCAAGGTCGGAACGGTCACCATGGACGTCGCTCGAGCGGTCGGGGAATCAAAGTCCGGCAAGATCGAGTACCGCACCGATCGCACCGCGATCGTGCACCTCGTGATCGGCAAGACCGACTTCGAGGAGCGCCTGCTGCTCGAGAACTACGCCGCCGTGATCGATGAGCTGATCCGCGCCAAGCCGTCAGCCGCCAAGGGGCGCTACATCCGCTCGGTGACGTTTGCCAGCACGATGGGCCCCGGCATCAAGGTCGATCCGTCGCGCACGCGTGACATCGTCGAGGAGCCGGTCGCCGCCTAGACTAGTCTCAGACCACCAGAGAGTTAGAAGCCCGAGACCTCCGGCCGCCATCGCGCCTAAGCCCGGAACAGGCGGAACGCTCGAAGCTCGCCCGGCGCCGTTTGGTCAGCGCCTCAGCGAGATCTCCGACGCCCGCCCGAAAAGCGGGCGTTTCTCGTTGACAGAGAGCGAGCCATGAACAGAGACCAGAAGACAGCGGTGATCCATGAGATCGCCGAGCAGATCCAGAACGCGGAGGCGATCTTCGCGGTCGACTATCGCGGTATCTCGGTAGCCCAGGCAGCCGATCTCCGCGCCCGTCTGCGGGAGGTCGACGCGCGCTTCCGGGTCGTGAAGAACTCGCTCTCCGAGCGTGCTGCCGACCAGGCCGGCGTGGAGACGCTCAAGCCGATGCTGATCGGCCCGACGGCCCTGGCACTCGTCCAGGGTGATGCCGCGCTGGCCGCGAAGGCGCTCAACGACGCCGCGCGCCAGTTCAACCTGCTCGAATTCAAGGGCGGCCTGCTCAACGGCTCGACCCTGACTGCCGAGGACGTTCGCTCCATCGCCCGCCTGCCCTCGCGTGAGGTGCTGCACGCTCAATTGGTAGGCACGGTCGCGGCGCCCTTGACCGGACTGGTGCGGGGCCTGAACGCCCTCATCTCGGGGATCGCCATCCAACTGCAGGCCATCGTGGATCAAGGATTGGTCAGCGGCACGCCGCCCGAGGCGGCGGCTACCGATGCCGAGCCCGAGGCGGCGGCGGAGCCCGAGGCGGCGGCGGAGCCCGAGGCGGCGGCCGAGCCCGAGGCGGCGGCCGAGCCCGAGGCGGCGGCCGAGCCCGAGGCGCCGGCGGAGCCCGAAGCGGCAGTGGAGGCCGAGGCGGCAGCGGAATCTGAAAGCAAACCTGAAACTGAAACAAGCACGGACGCGGAATCGTCCGAGGCGTAAGGAGGAACCATGGCCACCAGTACCCAAGAGTGGATTGACGAGCTCAAGACGATCTCCGTGCTCGAGCTCTCAGAGCGCATCAAGGCGCTCGAGGAGGCGTTCGGGGTCTCCGCGACTGCGGTTGCTGCGGCGGCTCCGGCCGGCGCAGTCGCTGCCGACGGCGCCGGTGAGGCGGAGGAGGAGCAGACGAGCTTCGACGTCGTCCTGACCGCGGCCGGCGAGAAGAAGATCCAGGTGATCAAGGTGGTCCGCGCGGCCACCGGACTTGGTCTCAAGGAGGCCAAGGCCCTGGTCGACGAGGCGCCCAAGCCGGTCAAGGAGGGCATCGAGAAGGCCGAGGCCGACAAGCTCAAGGCCGACCTCGAAGAGGCCGGCGGGAGCGTCGACCTGAAGTAACTCGCCGTTCAGGCAAAGCCCGTTGGTCAGAGCGCGCCCTGCATCCCTCCGAGGGGTGCGGGGCGTTCTGCACTTGTAAGGACCCTTCGAAACTTCTTCGGCGTCTCTGACGTTCGTGTTCGCGCCAGGTGGTGATCTGGGTGCATGACGATTTCAGCCCAAACCACGGACCGGGCCCAAAACCTCAAGTCAGCCGACCATCCCACCGTCGGCGTGGACTCCCGCATGCAGTTCGTCGACGACTCGTTCGGACTGCTCGACCATCGCACGCGTGCCGGCCTGATCCCCGAGGCCGGGGCTCCTCCCGGGCGCTACCTGTCCATCGAGCACGATGGCGAGACGCACCTGCTCGCGCTCCAGCGCCCGATCACCCACGTCGGCCGCGGCCTGGTTGCCGATGTGCGGCTCGAGGACGCCAACGTATCCCGGCGTCACGCGATCGTTGCTCTGCGCGGCGAGGGCGCGCGGGTGCTCGATGACCGCAGCTTCAACGGCACCTTCGTCAACGGCCGCCGGGTGACCGTCGCACACCTGTCCGACGGCGACGTCCTGCGGTTCGGCGGCGTCGTGTTCCGCTACGTGGAGATCGGCCCGCGGCCCAAGTCAAAGCCGCGGCGGCGGATCCCCCTGGCGCTGCATACCCGGCCGCGCGAGCCGGCCGCCGCCTAGTCCCGGCTCAGGTCGCGATACGTCCGGGAGGAGCTGTGATGACGGCGGCGGACCTTGAGGGTGATCGCCGGCGTGGCGATCAGGTAAGGAGACCTGTTAGGGCCCTGGATGCGCGCCACCCACTCGGCGCCGCGGAGCCCTCGGCGGTCGTCGCTAGCAGCTAGCGCGGGTGCGGGCGTCCTGCGCCGGGCCACCGCGGTCATCCGAGGGTATGTCGACTTGCAAACGTCCCACTCGAGCCGGTCTCGCCGACCCAAGGGACGTTTGCATCTCCCTTGGGCGCAAACGTCCCGCGCAACCGGCACACGCAACACCGGTGGGGCGTTTGCATCCCTGGTGCGCGCAAACGTCCCGCGGCCCCTCGGCGGCGCATCGAGTGGGGCGTTTGCCGGTCAAGTGTCTGCAGGGCGCCTCTCGATGCGCCGGCAGCGGTCGCGTCACCCGGCCGACGTCGCCAGCCGACGACGCCGGGCGACGGGAGAGCTGGTCGGTCCTCGCGGCAAGTGCCTTCGCCGGGAGGGGCCACCCCAGGCCTTCAGCAACCCGACCGACGGCCCGGCCGTGGATGCCGGGCCAGGACGCAGGAGCGAGCCCGAGGGCTCGGGAGCTGCCCAACCGTGGGCGAGCGCATTTACGGCGGCGCCACTAGCGACGGCCGCGGCCCGCGCGACGGCCCGCGGCCGGCGCTCGACGACCCCGTGGCCTGGCGAGACGTGGTGGGCCGACCCCCGCAAGCGTGAGCGCCGGTACACGTTCGGGGATCGCCGCAGCCTGCCAGCCAGACTGCAGCGCCGGGGCGGAAGTTGCCGCTCCGCGGTTTTCCCCCTACACTGCGCGGGGTCAGCCGATAGTCGTAGCCGCCCAAGACGAAGCTCCGCGCCACATACGCGGATGCTGAGGGCGGGGTCCGTGAGAGCTGTATGGTCCTGCACAGGGCACCGATGCCGTGTGCTATCTTTGCTGGTCGCGCTCCTGGTGAGCTTTTAAGCTCGCCCACCGCGCCTAGTTCGCCTCCCTCTCGACCGCCCGAGGAGTCGCCGTCTTGGCAACCGCTCACGCCCCCCGGACGCGCCGTAGCTTCGCGCGTCTGAACAAGGTCCTTGAAGTCCCCAACCTCATCGATATTCAGCGCAAATCCTTTCTCTGGCTGACCGATCCTCAAAACGGTGGCCTGCGCGAGACGATCGACGACATCTCGCCGATCGAGGACTACACCGGAAACCTGGCCGTCCAGTTCGGCGAGTTCGTGTTCGACGAGCCCGTCGCCAACCTGGAGCAGTGCCGGGAGAAGGATCTGACGTACGCGCGACCGCTCACCGTGACGGTCGCCTTCATCAACCGTGAGACCGGCGAGATTCGCGAGCAGTCGGTCTTCATGGGCGATTTCCCGTGGATGACCGAACGTGGCACGTTCATCATCAACGGCACCGAGCGCGTTGTGGTCACGCAGCTCGTGCGCTCGCCCGGCGCCTACGTGATGGAGCCCAAGGATCGCGAGAAGCAGGTCTTCATCGCCAATCTGATGCCCGCCCGCGGCTCGTGGCTCGAGCTCGAGATCGACAAGAAGGGGCGCGTGTACGTCCGCATCGACCGCAAGCGCAAGCTTCCGGTGACGGTGCTGCTGCGCGCCATGGGCTACGCGTCGGACGAGGAGATCCTCAACCTGTTCGACAACTCGCTTTACATCCGCAACACCGTTGACGCCGACCCCGAGGTCACTCGCACCGAGGAGGGCGCCCTGATCGAACTGTTCAAGAAGCAGCGTCCGGGCGAGCCGCCGTCGATCGACGCCGCGCGGTCGCTGCTCAACCAGCTGTTCTTCGATCCCAAGCGCTACGACCTGACGCGCGTGGGCCGCTACAAGCTCAATTCGCGGCTCGGGCTCGACATCGACCTCGACGCGCGCACCCTGACCCACGATGACATCATCGCGCTGGTCAAGGAGCTCGTCTCGCTGCCCCGCCTGCTCGGCATGCCCGAGGAGCCCAACGACGTCGTCAAGACCGACTACGCCGCCGAGGCCGCCTCGATGCCCCGCGAACCCATCCAGGACCACCTGGACGAGTACGAGCACTTCGGCAACCGCCGCCTGCGCACCGTGGGCGAGCTGATCCAGGAGGCGTTCCGGATCGGTCTGTACCGCATGGAGCGCGTCGTGCGCGAGCGCCTGACGACCGAGGACGCCGACACGATCACGCCGCAGACGATCGTCAACATCCGGCCCGTGGTCGCGGCGCTCAAGGA
>Ga0182024_10003747_pt1 | contig 35787 bp, 22 predicted proteins | sample P32metaG_FD_120480 | JGI IMG/M metagenome (GOLD analysis project Ga0182024, IMG submission 120480) | Permafrost microbial communities from Stordalen Mire, Sweden - P3-2 metaG (Illumina Assembly) | ecosystem: Environmental > Terrestrial > Soil > Wetlands > Permafrost | place: Sweden: Stordalen...
ACAGGCAGTTTACGGCACGGCTGAACCCGTGCCCTTCGTTCGACAGTCTTCCCCAACCTCTGAAGGTCAGTGAAGGCTTCATGTGCCAATTGGCCAACTGAAAATCTAATTTGGACAAGCCTGAAGTTCAGCCGTCCCTACGGGACTCGATTTATGTCTCGAAAATCGTACCTCAGCGGCTTGTCGTCAAGCAGGCAGACCATTTACGGCACGGCTGAAGCCGTGCCCTTCGTTCAGAGACGCTTTTCCCTCAGCCTGTTTAACGCTAGCGCGCCGGACGCACATTTCGTGGAGAATGCGCCATCGCAGGGGCTTGAAGCCCGGAGTTTTGCTGGGCCTGAGCGCCCGACTAAAGTCTCGCCCTGATACAGAGCCTTAGAGCCTGGACTCAGGAAAAAACTCGCGCGATACAAAGCATCAGCGCGGTGACTTTCGAAACGACGCGCATCGCGCAGACTTGGATCTGTCCAGCCGCGCTGTTATTGGTTACCAGCGCCTGCGGCGCGACTCGCGGTTCGGGGTAGCTGCGGTATACTCGGTCTCAACATGGCGACGAATAAAACCTTCTACATTGAGACTTTCGGTTGCCAGATGAACGTGCACGACTCGGAGAAAGTTATCGGCACTCTTCGCCACGAAGGGTACGCCCAGGTGGATACCGAAGCGGCCGCTGACTTGATTCTGTACAACACCTGCTCGATCCGCGACAAAGCCGAACAGAAAGTCTTCAATCGCCTGAACGACTACAAGAAGTTTTATGCGTCGGGCAAACGCTTCGTGGTGCTGGGTTGCGTGGCACAGCAGGAAGGGGAGCGGATCTTCGAGCGCGCTCCCTATGTATCGCTGGTGTCGGGATCGGCGTCGTACCGCAAGTTGCCGGAGATGCTGGTTCGCCTGGAAGCAGGGGAGTCGCGGATTACCGGGCTGGACGACCGGCAGACGGAAGAGACCTTCGAAACCGAGTTTACCGCGCGCACAAATCGCCACCGGGGCTACATCACCATCATCGAAGGATGCGACAAGTTCTGCGCTTACTGCGTGGTTCCTTACACCCGAGGCAAGGAACGCAGCCGTACTTCGACCTCTGTGCTGGCGGAGGCCCGGCAGATGGCGGAGGCCGGGTATACCGAGATCCAGCTGCTGGGGCAGAACGTCAATTCCTATCGCGACCGCGAAGGCAAGCGAAGCTTCGCTGAGCTGCTGGCAGCGGTGGGCCAGGTTCCGGGGATTCGACGGGTGCGCTTCACCACTTCCCATCCGCGCGACTTTACGCCTGACATCGTGGAGGCGATCGATGCAGTGCCGACACTGTGCGATCACGTGCATCTGCCGGTGCAGAGCGGCTCGACGCGGGTGCTGGCGGCGATGCAGCGGGAGTACAGCCGCGAGGAGTACCTGGAACGGATCGCGTGGATCAAATCGTCCCAGCGCCCGATCAGTATCACTACAGATATGATCGTGGGTTTTCCAGGAGAGACCGAGGAGGATTTTGGGCAGACGCTGAGCCTGGCCGCCGAGGTCGGTTTCGATGCGGTGTTCGCTTTCAAATTTTCGCCGCGCCCCAACACACCTGCCATCTCGCTCGCGGACAGCATTCCGGAAGAGGAAAAGAGCCGACGCCTGCAAGGGTTGCTTGACGGCCAGCGTGAGATTCAAAGGTCCAATTATGCCAGCCATATAGGACAGGTTATGGAGGCGGCGGTTGAAGGATATAACAGTCAACGGGGCCAGGTGATTGGCCGCAGCTCGCAAAACAAGACAGTCAATTTCACGACTGCTCAGCCCATCCGCCCCGCTCCCGGCAGCTATGTTCCGGTGCGGATCACCCACAGTCACCCCAACAGCCTTGTCGGCGAGGCCGTATCTTAGTGGCGCCGGAAGAAGGAGCTGACCATGGATGTCGAAATGAAGATCCGCGGTCTGGTCATGGATCCGGCAAGCAATATGCCGATCGTGATCCTTAAAGATGTCAAGAGCGACACGGTTCTGCCCATCTGGGTCGGCATGTATGAAGCGAATGCCATTGCGCTCGAGATTGAGAAGTCTGCGACCCCGAGACCGATGACCCACGACTTGCTAAAAAACCTCGTCCGTGGCTTGAACGCTTCCGTGCAAAAGGTTGTGGTGACTGAACTTAAGAACGATACCTTTTATGCCGTGATCTGGATGGAGCAGGAAGGGGAAGTGGTCAGCCTGGACGCCCGTCCCTCAGACGCGCTGGCCCTCGCGCTCCGCTCCGACTGTCCGATTTACGTGAGCGAAGAGGTGATTCGTATCGCCAAGCTTGCCCCCAGCATGGCTGAGACTACGCCTGAGGAGCTCCGACGCTGGCTGGAGGGTCTCAATGACGAGGACCTTGGAAGATACAAGATGTAGCTAAGGTCGTTGGTCAGAGCCCTGTGCAGCAATCCTGGACGCCGAGTGGGTGTACCAAAGATTTAACAGACTCTTCTATTGGTACCCATTCCGGCGACTAACCGGTAACAAAAAGATGAGCCGCCGCGAACCTTTCTGGGTTGATTTTGGTGGGCTGACTTATATAATTCACTCAATTGCACGGGGTCCTGTCTGCCGTGTTTGAGAAAGATCAGTGCGTCTACAGCGACGGCCGAGAGACAGCATACTGACTACTTTGTACAGAGTTACTTAAATCAAGCTTTGATTTCTTTGATCTAGTCACCGTAGTGAGTGGGCGAGGCTCGGCATTTCTACGGCAGCCCCTCCCCTAAAAAAGCCCGTTTGGCCACTATGGCGGCCGCAGGCAGCGTGGTGTTGAACCTTCCCTTGAGCATGCAGCGGAATCTATGATGGATCTTCCAGACTCCTCAGAGCGCAGTCGATTTACGTCCTGGAAGAGCTATCTCAAGCCCGCCAGGCTCGTGCGTACCCTCATCAAGTCAAGTTCCAATCGTGGGTTCGAGAGGTATCGCCGGGTGGGCATCACGGCATCCTCTTCGTTCATCGCCAAGGCGCTGAACATCCTTATCAGCTTTCTATCCGTCCCGTTAACCATTCACTACCTCGGTTCGGAGCGATACGGTGTTTGGCTCACCATCAGCAGCCTCCTTACCTGGATGGCCCTTACCGATTTTGGTCTCTCGGGGAACGCGCTGGTCAACGTGCTTGCTGAGAGCACTGGCAAAGAGGACGTGGAGTCCGCGCGCCAGTATGCCTCCTCCGCATTCTGGGTGCTGACCGGCATCAGCCTGATTTCTGGAATTGTCGCCGTCATCGCTTTCCACTGGATTTCGTGGCGAACGGTCTTTCAGGTTTCTGCTGCGACCTCGACTCATGAGTTGAACGTAGCCTGCGCTCTGACGCTGGCCATCTTCATCCTGGGCTTTCCCCTCAGCCTGCAGTACGCAATCTATAGCGCTTACCAGGACGGCTACCTGGCAAACATCTGGAGCATTGCCACCAACGTGTTCGCGCTTCTGGCCCTGGTGATCGTGTCCCGCTATCACGGTGGCCTGCCGCAACTGATCCTTGCCATGGCCGGAACCAGAACTTTGGTCGCGATGGTTAACAATTACTATCTCTTCCGGCGTTATCCCTGGTTGATGCCTTATCCTTCGGCGGTGCGATGGAGTTGTGTCCAGCGCCTTTTCAAGCTCGGCGGCAAATACATGATTACGCAGCTAGCTGCGCTTGGCATCTACCAAAGCCAGCCTATGATCATCACCCAGATGCTTGGTCCCGCGAGTGTTGTGATCTTTGTCGTTTCCTACAAGATCATTACTCTGCCGATGGATTTGATCTATATGGCCACCCAGCCGTTCATCGCTGCCTTTGGGGAAGCCAAAGCCCGCGGCGACTGGGCGTGGATACGGAAGGCGTACAGGAACGCGACCTTGGCCTCAACGGGTATGGGCTTTTCGTTGGTCGCCCTGATGGCGCTTCTTGCCAAGCCGCTCATCCGCATCTGGGCCGGCGCGGCTGCCGTCCCTACGACATCCTTCATCGTGTGGCTGAGTATCTATGTGATGATCGGCATCGCCCTGATGCCCACAAACCAATTTCTTTCCGGGGTGGAGAAGGTGACTTCTCTCGCGATCTCGACCACTCTCTGTGCAATTGGGGTGATCGGCGCCGGTATTTTCTTCGCGCATGGTTACGGGTTGGTTGGCCTGGCGATGGCGATGGCGCTCAGCAAGATTGTTACTTTTTGGCCAATCCAACTCTTTGAAGTTCGACGAGTGTTGGGCGCGTCGCGCCTGTCGATAGCACAAGCCCCTTAACGCCGGGGAACATGAGCGCCCTCGGGGTCTACCAGCAGCTGCGCATCGCAGGCGGCTAGTTAACAGAATATATGTTATCGGACATAAACTACCCGTAGGTTGTACAGCGGGAACCAACACCCACGATGATAATAACCAAGCAAGAGCAAGGCAGATGGCTAGCTCGCTCGCCACAAGTTAAGAACTGAACCCCCCTGAAACCCATTTCCTAGCGCCCTGGGCGCTACGAGGAAGCCGTGCCCGATCTCCACTCTCCAAAGGTTACGTCTCCCAGCCGCTTCGAATCGCTAAAGAGTTATCTCAGCCCCGGAGAACTGAAGGCGATTCTGACCCAGTCCAGCGCCAATCGCGGACTGGAGAGGTATCGCCGCGCTGGCATTACCGCGTCGTCTTCGTTCATTGCAAAAGCAATGAATATTCTGATCAGCTTTCTCTCCGTCCCGCTCACGATCCATTATTTGGGTTCGGAGCGGTATGGCGTCTGGCTCACCATTAGTAGTCTGCTCACGTGGATGACGCTTACCGATTTTGGTCTGTCAGGCAATGCACTCGTCAACGTGCTGGCGGAAAGCAGCGGCAAGGATGATTTCGAGGCAGCACGTCAATATGCTTCTTCCGCATTCTGGGTGCTCACGTCCATAAGTGTCGTTTCAGGATTAGTCGCCGCCATAAGCTTTCACTGGATTTCGTGGCGAGCGGTCTTTAACGTTTCCGCCTCGGTGCCCAGCCATGAATTGAGTGTGGCTTGTGCCATGACGCTGGCGATCTTCATCCTCGGGTTTCCCCTCAGCCTGGAGTACTCCATCTATAGCGCCTACCAGGACGGCTACCTGGCAAACATCTGGAGCATTTCAAGCAACTCATTTTCGCTCTTGGCTCTGGTGCTCGTCTCGCGTTTTCACGGTGGCCTGCCACAGCTGGTCTTTGCTATTTCGGGTACGAGGACTCTGGTGTCAATTGGGAATAGCGTTTACCTTTTCCGGCGCTACCCCTGGCTGATTCCCTACCCCTCGGCCGTGCGGTTGGCGAGCATTCGGCGGCTCTTCCAATTGGGCGGCAAGTACATGGTCACCCAGTTGGCTGCGCTCGGTATCTACCAAAGCCAACCCATGATCATCACCCAGATGCTTGGACCTGCGAGCGTGGTTATCTTCGTCGTCTCCTACAAGATCATCACCCTTCCGATGGATTTGGTCTACATGGCAACGCAACCCTTCATTGCTGCTTTTGGGGAAGCGAAAGCGCGCGGCGATTGGGCATGGATTCGCGGCGCATACAAGAACGCGAACCTGGCCGCAACCGGCGTTGGTTTTGCTCTGGTAGCCCTCATGGCCCTTCTTGCCAAGCCGCTGATCCGGATATGGGCCAGTCCGGCAGCGGTGCCGACAACACCCTTTATCTGGTGGTTGAGTATCTATGTGATGATTGGCATTGCACTGATGCCTACTAACCAATTGCTGTCCGGCGTGGAAAAGGTGACACCGCTGGCAGTTTCTACGACACTTTGCGCGATCGGGGTGATAAGTGGCGGTATCCTGCTGGTGCATGGGCATGGACTAGTCGGCCTCGCGATGGCCATGGCATTCAGCAAGTTGGTCACATTTTGGCCCATCCAACTCTACGAAGTGCGACGTATTTTTGCGGGAATCACCCGCGCTCATTCTTGAGCGCGCCGCAGAGCCTCTTATCCATGCGATAACCTCCCGATCGCTCGATAACACTCGTTTTGCAGCGCACTTTGTCCAGTCCCCCTTAACTTGCACTTCTTTTGTGACACTGCCTTTTCACGCGCCGGGACCGCCGCAGAGCCCACTCGTCTAGACGCACTATCGTTCGATAACATCCAATCTTTCGATAGGTACTGGAATGACCTAAACTAGTCACTAAGGTTCGACCAAAGACACAGTGTCTCGTCTTGCAGGGGACTTTTTGCGATGATATTCTGCGTTCACTTGCTGTCGTTTGTACGTGCCCGCGTATAAGTCAAATGGCGATTGAACTTACTTGGCTGCCTGGATTCCCGAATTGGTCGGAAAGGTTAGAAACTCTACCTTCCATCGCTGATGATGCCGCGCGATGGGCGGAGGTCGTTTCCCTCGCGGGGTCAAGAATTGACTTCGTCCAAACCGCCAGACTGGATCGCTCTGCGCAAAAGCTCCTTGCCGGAGAGACCCTGACCACCCTGGGAATCAAACCCTTGCGCGTGGCTCTGCTGGGGTCTTCCACGCTGAAGCACCTGGTTCCGGGCATTCGCGTCGCCGGGTACCGGCGCAAGCTTTGGCTCGAGGTATTGGAAGGCGAGTATGGGATGTACCTGCAGGAGTTTCTGGATCCATCCTCGAACTTGTACAAATTCAAACCCCATGCAGTGGTGATCGCGCTCGACGCGCATCATGTCGCGGAAGGCGACAGGGTGGATGTTCATGAACTGATTGCCAATCTCCGCAATTGCTGGGCGATCGCGAAGCAAGAGTTCGGCTGCACGGTTATTCAGCAGACGGTGCTCCCCATATTCCCGCTGCTGATGGGAAACAACGAACAGCGCCTGATGGAGTCCCCCCGGGAAAGGCTGCGGCAATTCAATTTGGAATTGCGGGCGGTGGCGGATCGGGACGGTGTTCATCTGTTGGCTATCGACGACTACGTGGCAGGGGATGGAACCAATGCCTGGTATGACTCCGCTCTCTGGCACCGATCGAAGCAGGAAATCCATCCGCGTGTGAGCCAGGTCTATGGAGACTTGCTGGTGCGATTGATCGGCTCCGCCCGCGGGCTCTCCTCAAAGTGCTTGGTATTGGACCTGGACAACACTCTTTGGGGCGGGGTCATTGGCGACGACGGGTTACACGGAATTGCACTGGGCCAGGGCAATTCCCTGGGCGAAGCGTTTGTGGCCTTTCAGCGGTACGTTCTGGGATTGAAACGGCGCGGAGTGATCCTGGCCGTCTGTTCGAAGAATGACGAAGCGAATGCGCTCGCTCCCTTTGAGCAGCATCCGGAGATGGTATTGCGGCGGGAGGATATCGCCTGTTTCGTGGCTAATTGGGAGGACAAGGCAAGCAACTTGCGCAAGATCGCCAATGCTCTCAATATTGGCCTTGATTCCCTGGTCTTCGTGGACGACAACCCTTTCGAACGAAATTTGATTCGGCAGGAGCTACCCCAGATCGCAGTTCCGGAAATATCCGATGACCCGTCGTTCTACATAAGCGCGCTGGCGGATGCGGGCTATTTCGAAGCGGTGTCGATCACTGCCGAAGATCGTGAACGCAATGAGCAGTACCAAGCCAACGGCGAGCGCGAACTGCTGCGGGAATCAACTACCGACCTGACCGGCTACCTGCAAAGTTTACGCATGGAACTGATCTGCAACCCGTTCGATCAAATCAACCTGGCGCGGGTGACCCAGCTTATCGGCAAGACCAACCAGTTCAACCTCACCACGCGCCGGTACACGGAGGCGGAGGTGCAGGGGGTTATGAAGGATCCCCGGGCGGTGACGCTGCAAATGCGGCTTCTGGACAGGTTTGGGGATAACGGCATCATCGCGGTTCTCATTGCCAAGCTCGAGGAAAACCAGGATGCGTTGATCGACACGTGGCTGATGAGCTGCAGGGTGCTCGGCCGTCAAGTTGAAGATGCTTGCCTGAACGTGTTGGCGGAGCAGGCCAAGCGGTTGGGAGCTCGGCGCCTGATCGGCGAATATTACGCCACCGCGAAAAATGGTATGGTTTGTGACCTGTATCAGAGGTTGGGGTTTGCGTGTGACGGTAGTGCGGCGGGCGGAGGGGTAAGATACTCGTTGGACCTCGACAGCTTTGCCCCCCTCCCAGTGCTGCTTACCGTCCATGAGGAGATGCATGCAGGAACCTGAGATCTATCAGCGGTTAACGAAAATCTTTCACAACGTAATGGATGATGACTCGATTGTGCTGACCCCGGAATTGACGGCCCCGGACGTCAAGGAATGGGATTCGTTCAATCACATCAATCTGATTGTTGCGACTGAGCAGGCATTCAAGATCAAATTTCAGACCGCGGAGCTGGAGTCGATGAAGAATGTCGGCCACCTGGTTGATTTGATCGAGAAGAAGGTCAACAAGAGCTAGTAGATCTTTTCGTAACGATGGCGGTGTGCGGGGGCCTCGATGAGTTCGATCATGATCCGCATGGGTGTAACGAAAAACTGAATTTGATTTCCGCCGTAAGCCACGGCCGGTTTGGGGTCAGAGGTAGCGACTGCTCCTGCGGCACGCAGCCGGTCACGCTCTTTTGCCAAGTCCGAGACCAGGTAGGCGACGTGGCTGAGGATGTTTTTTCCGGCGCTAAGCGCTTTCGTGACCGGCGAGCTTTCTCCAAAAGGCGCAATTAACTCATAGCATGTGCCTGAGGAGTCGGCGCCAAACTGGACGCAGACCTCGTTGACGGGGTCGGCAAATTCTTCTGTCCACCTCGGTATCTCTAAGACCGCATTGAGTGCAGCGCGACCCGCCTCAAGCGACGAAGCGATCACCCCGATATGGTCGAATTGCATGAACTCTCCTGTCGTCTCTTAGAACTGGAAATAGAGGAACCGGCTTGGATTTTGCATCAGTAGTAAACATAAGAGAAGAACGACGCTGAAGGAGGCTGCCCAGAACAGACTCGGCTGCCAATTCCAGAGAGTGGTGGGTTTACTCTCGGCGGCTATGTCGGTTGTAGTATCGCGACGTGCGTACCTGCCAAGGATCTGCTGAGTATTGGGAAAAGCCCAAATCACGATAAGGGCTGCAGTTAACTCGAGAGCGGTGCGCTCGTCAGGTCTGGACCAGGTCGCAACTGACAGGAATCCGCTGCGAAGGCCACGACCCCCGAAGGGCCCAAGCAGATGCAGGATTGGCGGCGAGACCGAGATGCCGTGAGCACCGGCCATGGACGCCAGCAGCAACAGCGCGTTGTGGACGTTGGCGGAGCGAAAAAAGACCTGGCCGAGGATGACACATAAGAATGTCAACAGCACACTCGCCACGACTGCCAGGGGGGCCGGAGTGTGCTTGGTGCCGCCCGCGGGAACGTGTTTCTGGCGGATGGTCAGCCAGGCCTGGTGAATGGTTAGATAGGTGCCATGAAGGAGACCCAGGATGAGGAACTGGAACCCTGCTCCATGCCATATACCAGCCAAAATCATCGTGGTCATGGTGGGAAAGGCGATCATATTTGCGAAGCCTTCCAGCGTTGCGGCCGCCTTTCGCGAAACCTTTTTGCCGCTCGCCACTCGTCTACGGCTTACAGAAAGTGCGATGGGGTTGTACAGGTAAAGGTTCAGATACCGGGTCAGCGTCATGTGCCAGCGCTGCCAATAGGCTGTGATGTTTCTTGACTTATAGGGGGAATCGAAGTTGAAAGGAAAATCGATGGAGAACATGCGAGCCAGGCCGATGGCCATATCCGAGTAGCCGGAGAAATCGAAGTAGAGCTGCACGGCATAACAAAGGACCCCTTGCCAGGCGGCAAACAAGGTAAGTGCACCCGGATGGGCAAAGGCGGGATCGGCGGTGTTTGCCATGACATCGGCGATAGCCACTTTTTTAAAGAGTCCCATGATGAACCAGGTGGCCCCGATCGTCATGTCCATCATGTTGATACGGCGGCGGTTTTCGGCAAACTGAGGCATGACCTCGCTGTGATGAAAGATCGGCCCGGCGATAAGATGGGGGAAAAAAGTGACAAAAAGAATGTAATTTATCAGCGGCTGGGGCATTGCTTCGCCCTGCGCCAAATCTATCAGGTAGCCAATCTGGGTGAAGGTAAAGAAAGAGATTCCCAGAGGCAGCAAGACGTGCTGCCATTGGTGATGGAAGACTCCGAGTTTAGTGAGGAAGGACAGGAAAGGGAAAAAGTACTTATAGTACCCAAGCAACAGAAGGTTAGCGCTGACGCCCGCGATCAGTACGAGGCCCTTGAATCGGGACTCCGTTCCCACCTTGATGATCAAGCGGGAACAGAGATAGTTCATTATGATCGAAGCCGCCAGCACTAGCAGGAATGCCGGCTTCCAATATCCGTAGAACGCGATGGAAGCGATGGAGAGCCAGGAGATCACCGCGCGGTGCCCGGACCGTACCAGGAACAAATAACCCAGGAGAACAACCGGCAGGAATACAAAGATGAACTCGTACGAGTTAAACAGCATGAGATATGCTAAGGCATATTTTTCACCGGTAGCAATTGGAGACGGTGATGCAATCTGGCGGGACTCAGGGAATGCAACAGCACAGGGTTTTCTTCCCTTCGCAAACACCCGGGTATAAGATAGTTTTTTACCATGCACCTGTCTGCCACGGCCCCTGCGAATCAAGGCGATGCAGCTCCTGCATCCGTTGGGCATTCTGCTTCCGGCCAGGTACAACTTTCGCGCTATTTACTGGTCCTGGTTTTACCAACCCTGGCATTCATGTTGATAGCGATCCCCTGGACGCGTTATGCGCGGACGGCCCCCGGTAAGTGGATGATGCCGGCGATGGACTTTCGTTATAGCCTGCAGAATGTTAATGCCGACGTTGTGATTTTTGGCGATTCGACCGGACTGGTTGCTCTGGACCCATCTGTTATGCAACCAGAGTTGCACCTTAGCGTAGTCAACCTCTCCAGCCTGGGATCCATCTTCAACGTTCAGCTGGACGACATGCTGGACCATTACCTCCGGTATAACAAGCCTCCCAAGTTGATCATCGTGAGCCTCAGTCCGTGGAATCTGCGCCAGGAGCCGGTCACACCCGAGAATTCGTTTGAAGGCATAGTGATGCTGCTGCGACACGGGACGTGGCCGGAAATTTTTCACTTTGTGGCTGCGCACAGAATCGTCACGCTTCACTTCGAGTTTCAAGTTCTGCAATCACTCTTCACTTCATTCAGACATTCGGATCCGACCCTGTTTCAGGCGATGGTGGAACACCGCGGTTTTGCGCCTATCGATTCACAGGCCTTGGAGCATCCTTGCAATCTAACTAAGCCCTATACCGATCCGGCAACACGGGACGGGCTGGCCTACCATTTCTACAAGAAGTACTCATCACCGCAGACCAAGATTCTGGTCTATATGGCGCCCGTGCCGGACTGCGAAGGCTCAGAACAGTTTTCCAGCCCGCACCCTCACGCGGCGTGGCTAGTGCCTTCGGCGATCGTACCCGCGGCAGAGATGTGTGCAGATGGTGTGCACCTGGAGGGCACAGCGTCTACCGCGAACAGTCACATCGCAGACCGGGAGATAGAGAAATATCTTGCCGCAACAGGCAATTCCCTGCCCTGATCTCTATCGGGTGCGCTGCCAGTGACGACGGCTCCCTCTGGTGTTTTCCAGGTGTCTCGTTCCTTGTGCAGGCTGCCAACAGGTTGGCAATCGCTTGGGGGCCCGCGGCGGTGGTACAGTATCTCAGCACCGTCCGGCCAGGGCAGAATTTGACGTGCAGCTCGATGCACTCCTTGTGACCGAAAGGCAACCATTTTCCAATGGATACTGCTAATCAAGTCGATGATTTTGCCTCCATGGTGACCGCCGCAAACCCTTTGCACACCGCGTTTATGACACGATCGCTGGAGTCTATGAGGGAAGACACTCGCGCGGAGTTGACCGGCTATCTCGATTACTGCCGGTCGGTTGGCTTGTCGCTGGAGTATCTGGTTGACAGTTACAATACGATCGTCAGCGATACGTTTAGGGAGCAGATGTTCTTCCAGGAGAATAAGCGCTATCGCTGGAGCCGCTTTGACGAATTGGCCGACTCTGTCTACTTCGATGACGCATACATGCGTAAGTATATGTACGGGCTGGCCATTACGGCTTTTCTATGGCCCAATCATGTGGCTTTGCATGACTTCTTTATCCGCACCTTTCCGCGCGGCCAAAAGGGCAACTATCTTGAAATAGGACCCGGCCATGGCTATTACTTTATGCAATCTGCCCGGTTAGGTAATTTTGAGCGGCTCCTCGGCGTTGACATCAGCGCCACCAGCGTCGCCTTGACACGAGACATCGTCAGGTACTGCGAAATCGAAAAGAAATGTCGAGCCGAGGCCCTGCAAACTGACTTCTTGACCTTTCAAGAAGAAGATCGGGAGTACTCCTGCATCGTGATGGGTGAAGTCCTGGAGCACGTGGAAGATCCGGGGCGGTTTCTTTCAGCGATAGCGCGTTTAAGTGGACCCTCCACTCATATTTTTATAACGACCTGCATAAACGCGCCGGCAGTTGACCATATCTCCCTATTTCGCACGGGAAGGGAGGTGGAGGACGTCATCGAGTCAAGTGGCCTCCAGGTGGTTGAGCCCTGTTACATTCCGTATGTGGGGAAGACGATGGCGGAATGCGAAAAACTTGCCTTGGCCGTCAACGTGGGTTACGTGCTGCGGAAGGCATAGACCTCCCACCGCGGTGGTGATCCTCCAACTCGTTTTCCTCAACCGTCGAGGCTGCACCAGTTCGACCAACCTATAAACATTCGGCGTTGTTTTCGCATTATGACGCCATATTGCGCCACACTTGGAGGCGCGTCCGCATTCGGTTCGGTTGCAAACAATGTGTCTGTGGTTTGAATCGGTCGTTGGGGGATCGAGCGTCTCTGCAATGATCCAGCTCAAGTAGTCGAAATGGTAACTAGTTGTTGGTCGAAATGGTAACCAGTTTTTGTCCGTTGATGGTACTCGCCAGTATCAAAAGATATTTTGACAGGTCCATATGCCCGGTTTAACTTACCCATCAAGGGACCTAAAAAGAAGCCGTTTCCCCCAGACGGCTCGAGAATCCACTTAGAATGACTGCCTCGAGATTCCCCTTTTGATTCACTTGGGGTCTCCCCATACCTAATTGATCGGACGGCCCCCCACCATGCGCACTAGAACAGGAGCGCAGGTTGCGTCCACCACACAAGTGACGATTGTGAGGGGCAAGTGCGTTATCAGAAGAGATACATTCCCACACTCGACGGCTGGCGTGCACTGTCGGTGATCGGAGTTATCCTCTACCACGGGCGGTATGACTTCCTCGGGGCCACTCCTTTGCTCATGAGGGTGGCCGCTCACGGCTCAATCGGAGTTGACGTCTTCTTTGCCATCAGCGGGTTTCTTATTTGTGGCCTGCTGTTGCGGGAGTATGAGGAGACTGGTAACATCAGTCTGCGGCGCTTCTACATACGCCGATGCTTTCGCATTTTACCTCCGTACTATGCTTCGCTGGCCGCAATTTGCGCCGCGGGGGCTTTCCTTGCACTACCGATTAATTTCGGGAATGTGCCGAGTTGCTTGTTTTTCTACCGCAACTACAGGCCGCTGGGGATAGACGAATACGGCGGCTTTTACACTGCGCACTATTGGACGCTTGCGGTTGAGGAACACTTCTATCTCCTCTGGCCCATGCTGCTGCTGTTGGTAAAACCGAAGCGGGCGGGTAAAGTGGCGTTCCTCCTCGCGGTGACGGTTTTTGCCTGGCGGGTGATCGAAGGGCGTTTTGATTTGCTGGCAGGTGTACTCCCGCCGGCAAATCTGCTGGCACGCTCAGACATCAGGATGGATGCCCTGCTGTGGGGATGTCTCGCTGCGATCTACTTTCCGGATATTCAGCGGTTGGCCGCGCGTATTCGCTTTTCGCAGCTTTGGCTTGTGCCCGCCTTGATCGTTGTGATCGCGCAGAAGATGCATCCGCCAGGACTGATCTCGTTGGACGCTGTGTTGTTTCCTGTGCTTGTGGTGAGCACGGTCATCCAGCCGCACAGCTTATTAGGACGTGCTCTGGAATGGCGGCCATTGCGCTGGGTGGGCACGATTTCCTTTAGTCTGTACCTTTGGCAGGAGCTATTCTTGCCGGGACCTACGGGGGAGTTGGCACGCGGAGGCATGCGGCACCTGCAGCAGCTTCCTTGGAACCTGCTGGCCATTCTTGGTTGTGCTTGCTTGAGCCGCTACCTGATTGAGATACCCATGACACGCTTAGGCCATCGCATCAGCGCATCGTCGATGGCGTTGCCCAGAGCGGTTGCGTCTTCCCCAGCACATTCGTGACTGGTCCGAACAACACAATGTCCCTTCACGAGGGGGATCCCAGGTCTCAAAAGCGAGACCCTGGGGCACCCTTCGCGTGTTCTGGTGGAATCGATTTGGCTTACTGGAGCTTTGCTGTCCAAACGGTCGGTGTGGACGATAGCACGAGTTTGTTAGGTGGATCAATCTTGCCGGGAGAGTTGACGCACAAACCGACCGTGCCGTCGAGAATCGTATAGCCGCTCCCACTGCTGTTGATCGTAAACGTATCACCGGTTGAGCCTACGGCAAGAACACCGCCACTGTCATAGAGGTTTTGGGCAGTATTTGCCACGGCTTGGAGTTTCCCGGCGGCGGTGTAGATAATTTGTTGGCTGCTACCGTTGTTATAGCTGTAGAGGTAGACGAAACTCCCATTCCCCCACTGCAGATTTTGCGCCCAACCAAGATCCATCGTGTTCCCGCTTCCATCCTGGAAGGTATACGGGTTGCCCGTTGCCAAGGACGTGCCGCCTCCGCCTCCCCCGGACACCACGGGGAACATCCAAACGGTGGGTGTGGATGACAAGGTTAGTTTATTCGGAGGATCAATTGAGCTGGCGTTGTTGACATAAAGGCCGCCTGCACTGGTGTCGTTGATGGTATAGCCGCTGCCGCTTGAAGTAATCGAGAACGTGTCGCCACTCGACCCCAAGGTAAGAAAGCCGCCGCTATCGTAGAGATAGTCGGCAGTGTTCGCTACGGATTGCTGTACTCAACCCCATTGAGTTGATAAAGAGTCTGGTTGTGAATTCCCAAATTCGACGCCAGGGTGGGAGCGTTAAAACCGCTGCCATTCCAGGGAAAGATGGCTACGCGGCAACCTGAATAGCTGCTTCCATGATCATTCAACCCTTCTCGATTGCAAATAGAAGAGGCTTGTTCCTGCTCGCCAATGGTAAAAAATGGCGTGCCATTCAAGGTGTCAACTGCGATTTCATGGACGTCTATATAGGTGCTGTCGAGTTCGTGGAAAGTCCAGAGGTTGTCAGGCGTGGAACCCGGGTCGAAATACCCTAAGCCGGCCACCCACGCGTCGACGGGATCGCTTTCACCACTGGCAACGATAACGATGTCGCGGTTGCCAACGTTCAAGGAGGCAAGGGGCACACCCTCGTTACATGCCGGCTGACTACCGTTCACAGTGCTGGCAAGCAGATGGGCAGTCCATCCGGAACCGCGCGCGGCGCTGCCTCCCGGATTTTGGTACCAATATAAGCTGTTGTTACTTGAATTGCAGGCGACGATGTTCGTTCGCGCGCCTCCGCTAACACCACTAATTCCCAGCACGTCGATCGAGTCACCGGCCGGAGGCACAATGGAACCCATAGGCCACGAGTTATAGTTGTTCTGGAATGAGATAAAGCCGGTTGACCTTGGACTTGGGTATTCAATACCGGAAGCCAGAACGTCCAGCTTTCCGTCACCGTCAATATCCGCTAATTTCAGCGTGTGCCCGTTAAAATTCGGATTGATGGTTTGAAACCCCCAGCCGCCGCAGAGAGAGCCGCCCCAATTCAGAGGATTTTCCAGCCATCCAATGCTGGTGTTTAGCCCTACGATGACTCCGGCATATTTGTCGCCTGGATAGGTAAATGTTCGAGATCGTTCGTAGTAATTATCGGGCATGACTGAAAAGCTTTTTCCAGTCTGGGTGTCGTAGATATAGCCGTTGCCGGTGCCACCTGTGCCGAGGAAAAAACTCGGATAGGTGGTGCTGGTGAAGTTTCCGATTGCCTTCTCGAAGTGAGTTGCATCAGGCGGTGTGGCAACAATTACGCTGTGGGATAGGACCGTGGCGGTTTGGCCTTGTAGTGTGGTAACGGTAGTTAGAAACGCGCAGGCAGAGAAAAGCAGAAGACTGCTGAAGTGTTTCATATTCCCTCCGGGGAGGTAATTTAAAACGTGGAACGCGGCACCGTACACGCGTTTTGTAGGGGAGACGCTAGTAACTTAAAGTCGGGAATCTGTGTCTGTTGCACTGTCGGTATTGGAGTGGGCGATAAATTCACCTCCGCGCTTTGCGCTCAGGGGAGAGGAGCAAACTTCACCGCAACTTGGGGACAGAGCTGACCTGAGGGACGATGATCATGACCAACTGCTGATCGATCGTGTTGATTCAGGGCCAGTCTGGGTTGCCGGCTTACCAAGGCACACAGGAAAAAGTTAGTGTTACAAACTCAAGCATTTCCCGACGTTGGTCACAGAACCCAATCGGGTTGAAAGCAACATACGCTTTGCATGGTCAGGATGCAACGCTTTCTTTAATTCTTAAGACCGCTTAATGTTGGGTTGTGATGGTGATCGACTATGCGGCACTGCCAGTGGGACTTACGACACGTACACCGCGCGATAACGCCGTTAAGGCTTGACGCCGGCATGTTCACGAGGGCTGAACGGCGCATTGGTTGAGGGGAACAGGTTTACACTGTTCGCCCTAAGCGCAGTTGGTCACGGGCATTGCTTGCCATTCGGGCGAAATCAAACTGCTCTCGACTGCTTCAGCCACATGGCGAGCACCAGCGCAGCGGCAAAGATGAGTGCCAGCGTCAGGCCGCTCCACAGGCCGTAGATGCCCAGTGGGGTTTTGAAACAGAGGGTGTAGCCGATGGGCAAGCCGATGACTCCATAGGCGACCAGATTGATCAGCATGGGGCCGCGTGTTTTGCCCAGTCCGCGCAATGCCCCGGTGCCCACCCCCTGGATAGCGTCGAAGACCTGGAAGACAGCGGCCACGGCCAGCAGGCGGACGCCGACGGCAACGGTTTGGCGGTCATGGGTGTACACGTGGATGAGGGTTTGGGGAATGGTTAGGAAGGCAGTCGCCGCCAGGGCCATGAACACAGCACCGATGGCGATGGCCATGGAGCCATTGCGGCGGGCGAGAGCGCGATTCCCTGCCCCGACGGCGTGACCAACCGAGATAGCCGCTGCTGCGGAAACGCCTAGCGGCACCATGTAAGTGAGGCTGGCGGAATTCAAGACGATCTGGTGGGCGGCGAGTATGTCGGGCGAGAGCCGGCCGGCCATCAGGGTGGCGAGGGAGAAGGCCCCGACCTCGAAGAGTAATTGCGAGGCTGCGGGCCATCCCAGGAGAAGGAGCCGGCGGAACTGTGCCGGCCGCAGACCAGGCCAGTGGGCAAAGAGTGGGTGTCCGCGATCGCGCTCATGCTTCCATGCCCACCAGACCAGCACGGCAGCCATATAGACGCGGGCTACGCAGGTGGAAAGTGCCGATCCACGGACGCCCATGGCGGGCAGTCCCAGCTTGCCGTAGATAAGCGCCCAGTTGCCGAACCAGTTGACCAGGTTGGCGGAAATCAACGCAAAGGTCACTGGCCTTACTTTGCCGACCCCTTGCAGGTAGCGCCGGAAAGCGACGTAGATGAGCAAGGGGAGAGCGCTCCAGTTCAGCAGCTGGATGTATTCGCTGGCGGGCGCGCGTACGGTTTCGGTAATGCCCAGCAGCGGAAACAAATGGGGTGCGAAGCCCACCAACAGCATGGCGATGGGGGTATACGCGATGGCCAGGTAGACGCCCTGGGCCAGCGCGCGATGGCAATCGTCAAAGTCTCCGCGGCCGAAGGCCTGGGCGACCAGGGTGTCGAGGCCCAGGAGCAAGCCTATGCCGAACAGGGCGGGAGTGTAGAAGATGGCGCTGCTGATGCCCACGGCGCCGATGGCCGCCGGGCTCAGGCGTCCGACCATAATGGTATCGACGATCGACATGGCCATCCAGCCGAGCTCAGAGAGGACGACCGGGATGGCCAGCAGCAACAGAGCGGCCAACTCGCGGCGGAAGCGGGTGGTGGGGGTGGATTGCGTGGCTGGAGAGCGGGAAAGCATGTGCCTTGTTCACCTTAACTGATCTGGGGGTGGAATTCGGGGTGGGCGGGTTGGGGGCGAATCTTTGCTGAGGGAAATCCAAGATGGTAAAGTCGTTAAGGCGGGGTTGAGGGGCGCGGCACACGCGCTGCTCACAGACCGGGAGAGATGGCCGAGTGGCTTAAGGCGCACGCTTGGAAAGCGTGTGTACCGCAAGGTACCGTGGGTTCGAATCCCACTCTCTCCGCCAGCGTAAAATCAGCAATTTACATCAATGGCTGAGTTTTAGCGGGCAATCGCCCGGCAATTCGTCCTAGAAATATCCGCGATGCCATCAATCTCTATCGACGGCATCGACTGGACTGTGAAGCGGGCCATCCAGAAGAATTCCGGTCGGGCGAATTTGAGGAGCGGAAGAAGGGCTGGAAGCGTTGTGCTTGCGTCATCTTTGCCTCCGGCACGCTGGCCGGCATGACCATCCTCAAGTCATTCTTTGAGTTTGCCGTCAGCAATGAATGGCTGGATCGAAACCCGGCGCGCCTGGTCAAAGACAGATGTAATCGCAATGAGAAGCAGTCCAAAGAACGAATCCCCTTCAGCGACGAAGAACTGGCCCGGATGTTCGAGACTTGCGAGTCCAAGTACGGAAAGACCGATGGCGAATTTTGCTATCGATGGACCGGACACGATGTTGCCGACTTTATATCGGTATCGGTATATACCGGTCTTCGTATCTCCGATGATGCACGCGAAACCGCGCCCGCTTCGCTGCCTCCGCAATAAGGTTATTCTCATCCAGCAGCGCCATCGCTCCAACCTCCAGTATCGGCAATTGGGTCGCGGGTTTCCCTGCGGAACCCCACAACACGCTATGAGTTGGATGCGACGACGGTTGCTTCAGGTACAAATCAGGTTTCCCAGCAGTTCCCTACTAGGGGTGGAGTGTCAACTTTCCTCCGTTGCGAAGCACCGTTGTTGTATCGCAATGGATTCTGCAGGTGAAATCCTGCTGTACACGCGGGTGCAACGGACTCCACCCCGGCAGCTGTCATCCTCTCAGGGGATTTGAAGCCCCCCTTGGCGCGATGCAACATCGCTGTACTCTTGGCTGTCTGCACGGTGAAGGCGACGGGCAGAGTTCCGCTACCGTTGTCGTCCGGAGCGGTGAAGTTTACAGAGTTGGCCGCGCAGGAGCTCTGGTCGTGGAATCACAGAGTTGTCGGGTGCTTGAGCTCTTAGCGAAATACGACTCCAGCTGCCAGGCGGAAGTTATGTTGCTGGTTCGTAGAGTTGTTGGGTAGCTGCATGTATTGGTAATCAGCCTGGATGGGACGAATGAGCAGATGCCTGCTGGCGACTATATCCAGCCCGCCGCCGGCGGCCATCGCAAACGAAGTGGCTTTGCCCTCTAGCCCGCTTGGGCTTGGGAATTCGCTGTCAAACGCATGCACCCCGCCGAAGAGGGACTGCACGAACGGTGCGTAGCGGGTGCCCATAAGCTGGGTGACACGCACCCCAGCCATATAAGACACCAGGCTCAGGCCAATTGGACCGTATCCCGGAATGTGACCGGCACGTTCGCCAGAAAGCTCCCCCACGCCGGAGACATAATGCCAGATCGGCGAGGCAACTTCAGCCGCGCCGCCCTCGCTCCAGAAACACCCGCACCCGCCTACGGGAGCGTTGGTGTGCAGCGCACTATAGGTGACAGAGAGGGAAAGCTTCGGCTGCGGCGTGGGTGTTTCCGGCAGCTGGGCAAGACCGCGCAGGGTTAGGGTTGCGGCAAGAGCCGCGAGCGTCATCAGCGTCTTCATCTGCGGCTCTCCTTATTCTTCTGTGAGTTGAATGGTGGTGGAATGACTGAGCGGCCCGCTGGTGCCGGTCACGGTAATGGTGTAGGTCGACGGCGAGTGTCCGAATAGGCCGCCGACAGCGCACCCGGAGAGCGCCAGCAAGGCGCCGGACAAGATAAGCCCCGCCACCACTGCCGGCAGCGGCCACTGGCGCACCCTCCGCATAAACCTGGGCCCACCCACGAACGGCAGCAGCAGCAAAGCGAGCACCATACCGCCGAGCCGCCCGGCAGGTGCTTGGTGCCGGTTGAGTGCTGTTGTCTTCGCCGTCTGGATGGTTAGCGTGGTTGGCGCAGCACTCGAACCCGGCGTCACGATGTCCGGCGAAAAGGTGTAGGTCGCCCCCGGCGGCAATCCGGTGGCGGACATCGTGATCGGTTCGGAGAAGAGAACGTTACTCGGCGCCAGGGTGAGCGGATACACCGCGGGTGCACCCGGGGCCACCGTTTGGCTGGGCGACACGCCGGTGCCCGTGTTAAAGACCAGGGTGAAGTCGCGATAGGTAACAACAGCAGTGGTGAGCGAAGGCAGGCCCGGACTGGATGTGGTCACGGTATAGGCGCCGAGCTCGGGAAGGGGCAGGGCGCTCAAATCGAGCGTTGCGACCCCATCGACCGCCGCGGCGGACACGACCTGAGAATAACCATCCGGGCCGGTGATGGTCATCGTCACCAGCGCGGAGGAACTGGTCAGCACGGTGTTGTTGGGATTCTCGATGCTTACGGTCGGGGTTCCCAAATTGCCTCCCACTGCCACAAAAGGTGGTATGCCGCCGACCGCCAGATGCATCCCCTGGCTGACCTGCTCTGTGATCGCAGCCGAGGTCGAGCTCGCAAACGCCGCGTTGCCGGAATAGACGGCAGTTATGACATCCGTCCCCGCGTTCAGGCTGGTCACCGTCAAGGTTGCGATTCCTGAGGAGTTCACGGAGCCCGTTCCCAGCAGTGTCGAGCCGCTATAGAAGTTCACCGTGCCCAGCGGGATACCGGTTGGTGGGGGAGCAATCGCCGCCGTGAAAGTGACACTGGAGCCCGCGACAGGCGTGAGATTCGAAGAGGTGAGCGTGGTGGCGGTGACCGGCAGAGCGACCCCGGTGCCGATAACAGAGATCGACTGCGTGGAGGTTGGGTCGTTCGCGGCATTGTCCGTGAGGGTCACGCTCCCGCGGAGCGCGCCGGGCGCGGTGGGCAGAAACTCGATGCCCAGCACGCAGCTGGCGCCGGCTGCATACGTCCCACTTGTCGAGCAGGTCGTACCTGCCCCGCTGAGGTTGAAATTGGCGGAAGGCTGCAGGGCGTCAGGAAGCAGAGTCGCGTTGCCGTTGTTGGTAACCGTAACGTTCTGCGCGGGGGAAGAGTTGCCCACGCCGAACGTACCAAAGGTCACGACACCCTCGGTCACCGTCACCTTGCGAATGACGTTATGGGTGCCATCGGTGATGTAGAAGTTGCCCGCTCCGTCCAGGGCCAACCCCTCCAGGTTGACCAGTGTGGCCTGGGTAGCCGGGCCTCCGTCTCCGCTATTTTGCGTCGGTTGGTTGGTACTATAAACACCCGCGACGGTGGTGATGATGTCCGTGCTCGCATTTACTTTGCGGACTACATCGTTGTTTCCGTCCGCAATATAAAGACTTCCGGCCGCATCCAGAGAGACAGCGCTGGGACCATTCAGTTGGGCGGCCGTCGCCTGTCCTCCGTCGCCACTGTAACCCCCACCCGTGGGGCCGCCGGTTCCGGCAACCGTGGTAATGATCCCGGTGCTGGCGGTGACCTTGCGCAGCGCATTGTTCCCTGCGTCGGCAATGAAAAGATTGCCCGCTGGATCGAGAGCCAGGCCGGCGGGTGAATCGCTCAGCACGGCGCTGGTGGCCGGGCCGCCATCCCCGCTATACCCCGGGATGGTATGGGTGCCTGCAACCGTGGTCAGGATGCCGGTGTTGGCATCGACCCTCCGGACCATGTACTCGGCTCGGTCGGAATAGTAGAGATCGCCTGCGCCATCCACTGCGACCACGGCCGGCGCCGATAGCGTGGAACTGGTGGCCACGCCGCCACCGGCGGTATAGCCGTAGGAGTTCAGAATTCCGGCAACGGTGGTGATGATGCCGGTAATGGCGTCGACTTTCCGGATGGCCGATCCCGAAAAGTCGGGGATATAAATGTTGCCCCGCCCGTCGACGGCCACCTGGTCGGCATTGCTGAAGATGGCGCTGGTGGCCGGGCCTCCATCGCCTGCAGAAGTTCCGCACACCGAACCCGCCACAACGGTGCTGGCGCCGGTGGCCGCAGTGAATTTCTCCACCAGGCATTTCAAGTGGTCCACCACGTAAAGGTCGCCGTTGGCCACGGCGGTGATCCCCTGCAATTGTCGCGTGGGCTGGGATCCGCCTCCGCCATTCGGGTGTACCCTGTCCTGCCCAGCGGGCGGCTCCGCGATATGAGGAACGAAACCAAGGGTATCGATCGGGGCGGCGTCAAAGCCAACCAGCGGAGCCACGCCCACAGCGCTTAGATAGACGGTGGACAGCAACACTGCTCCCTGGGCCACGGTAAAGTTGGCATGCGGCCCTTTCTGAAAGCCCATCGACGGCGCCACAATCCCCACCACATCCACCGCCCCAAGCCGTATTCCCGGCGCTTGGGGCTTGAACAGAACCGTGATTGCGCAGGTAGCCGGCTTATTCAGCGAACCGGTGCAGGTGTTGCTGGTTTCGGTAAAATCGAGGTTTTGAATGCCTTGGGTCACTGCCCTTGCGTCGACCGACGATAGGCCCGTTGAGCTCCCGACGATGAAATTGAGCACCACCGTCTGCTCGCAAGGAGAAGCCTGGGTCCCCGCGGAGGGGCACATGTTCGCTGTACCCAGATCGACAGCGCCGGGAGCGATGATTTCAACCCCGGGAATCGCATTATCGACTACATACACATTTCCGGAACTATCGGTGGCCACACCGGCCGGGCCGATGAGCCCGACGCCCACTTGCTGGATGTCGCCGTTGATGGCGTACTTGTTGACGATATCTTGACCTGCGCTGGCAATGACGACGTTATAGCCGGCGGGATCTACGGCGATCCCGGAAAGAGCAACCCCCAGCTGCCTCTTAAAGTAGGAGGGCGATCCCGTCGCAGTCACCTTGATCGCGGCCCCCTGGCCATTATCCAGAATGTAAACATTGTCCGCGGCGTCGACCGCTACGGCTACGGGACTGCTGAGATAGGCTGCGGCCACTGCGGTTGGCGCTCCTCCCGCTGCTGCGACCTTCCAGGCGGTGGGGTGAGGTGTCGCCCCCGGATCGGCAACATAGACGTTTCCCAGGCTGTCGACGGCAACCCCTGTAGGGTGGGTGAACCCGCTGCCCACGACTGTCTGGGCTCCCCCGCCTGCTGGGATTTTTAGTACCCGCGCGTGGCCGGTGTCTGCAACATAGAGGTTGCCCGCGCTGTCGACGGCGATTGCGGCAGGCGCATTCAGGGTGGAGTTGATGGTCGTCTGTACCCCAGCTGCATTCACTTCGATCACGCCGGTGAGCGTCGTATCGATGATGTAACGGTTGCCGTGCGCATCGATCGTCAGGCCAGCCGGCTGCGCCAGTCCTGTTGTAGTCAAGCGACTCTGCATGCCGGCAAAGCTGAGTTCCTGCCCCAACGCGGCGGGAAGGGTGAGGATCCCGGCGGCAAGCAACACCGTCACCGAGTGTTGAGGACGGACGGAGCGAAAAAGAAAAGACACGTTTACTCCTGTCGTGCAGCGTGTTTCATGGTCAGGGAACAGGCAAGCAGGCACGCAGTGTGCGTCCGCGCCCGATTTGACTCAGTAATGGTTTGAAATATTGGTATTGACCAAACGCTTGCTGCGACCGAGCCGGATTGTGGGTTGTGAATCCATGGATACCGTTGCCGCTTTCGAAGTCATCGGCGGCCATTGCCGTTACCCTACGGGTGTGTAGTCTTGCGACATCTAGCCGCTAATGGTCACATTTATCAATGACTGGGTCTCGGCGAGAGTCCTAAGCAAGGAGTCGCCGGTAAGTAAACGCGCCCGTACTTGACTGCTGGGCAAGACAGAGTGTTGGGGATTAAGAATGCCTCGCAACAGGCAAAGGGGCACAAGAAGGGCGCGGGCCGCTTTGCTCTTATCCTCGATGAATCCCGTACCTGGTAGCCCAGACTGGCACGGGCTGGGCGTTGTGGCCGAGCATGCGCTTGGTTCGACTACACGACCGGCATGGACTTCCCATCGCCAATCCCCCAAAAGGCTAATCTTTGCGTCCACTGTTTTGTCGTTGATGGAATAGAGCGTCTCTTGATATCCGCGGCACGCGTTGAGCAAACGTCGCTGCAGTCTTCGTGCTTCGCGTCCTTAATCGCCGACGGCAGCAACAATCAGGTGCTGAGCATCGGGCATAGGCACACGTATCAAGGAGTGGTTGATGAGCATGTTTTCTTTGGTCTCCCGCAGTGTCGCTAAGTTTGCAAGCCTCCTGTCGTGCGCAAATCTGAGCACACTCCCGGTCGCCGCCTGCCTTCTCGTTCTTCCGTTGGCGGCCTTGGCGCAGGGGGCGCCAACGGCGCACTTTATTGGCGACTTGAGCGTCATCGCATCTGGCGGAGGCTATCCGCAGGGGGTTGCGGTAGACGCGAGCGGAACTGTCTATATTGCCGATACCTCCAACAATCAGGTTTTGAAGGAGACTTTTTCAGCGGGCGGCTACACGTCGAGCATCGTCGCCAGTGGTCTAGCCGACCCAGAGGGCGTCGCAGTCGACGCTGCAGGGAACGTTTATATAGCGGATACCAATAATAATCGCGTGTTGAAGGAAACGCTCTCGGCTGGCAGCTATGTGCCCAGCGTAGTGGTCGGCAGTGGTTTGTATAACCCCGCCGCAGTTGCTGTGGATGCAAGTGGGAACGTTTATATAGCGGATACCGTCCACAGCCGCGTATTGAAGGAGACCCTATCGTCGGGGATCTACAGCGGCTCGCCTGTGGGCAGTGGGTTGAGTTATCCATATGGCGTTGCGGTGGACGCATCCGGTAAAGTCTACATCGCCGACAGTTCCAATAACCGGGTGTTGATGGAGACTCCTTCCGGCGCAAGCTATACCCAAACTACCTTGGGTAGCGGGCTGAACGATCCACAGGGGGTAGCGGTGGACGCAGCGGGAAACGTGTATATCGCCGACACCAACAACGGTCGCGTCGTTGAAGACCTCCTCTCGACTGGTACGTACACTCAGGCTGTGCTCGACAACACTGGATTTTCGAGCCTCAGCGGCGTCGCGGTGGATGCAAGCGGGAACTATTACACCGCAGATGACGGCGGCAACCAGGTATTGAAAGTATCACCAGCAGTTGTCTTCCCCTCGACGAATGTAACCAGCACCAGCGCGGTCCTCAGCCTTATCTTTGGATTTGATACGGGCGGCGTCATCGGAGTTCCCAGCGTACTGACGCAGGGCGTGTCCGGTCTTGATTTCGCGGCTGCGGGCACGGGCACATGCACGACCAACGGAACCACCAATAGCTACAACGCCGGCGATTCCTGCACGGTGGACGTGACCTTTACTCCGAAGTATCCGGGAACGCGGTTCGGCGCGGCGGTGTTGAAGGACGCGTCCGGCAATGCGCTCGCGACGGGTTATGTGAGCGGTACGGGGGTTGCGCCAATAGCGACTTTCTCCCCGGCCACCGCTAGCGTGGCCGTCGTCGGCAGCGCCTTTGAGAACCCAACGGGAATGGCTCTCGATGCGGCGGGCAATGTGTATGTCGCCGACACGTGGCACTATCGCCTTGTAAAGGAAACACAGTCGGCCGGAACCTATACCGCCAGCACGATCTTCCAGGGGACGGGCCGGGTTTACGGCGGTGGCATCGATGGCGCCGGGAATATCTACACTGCCGACTGCACAGCCTACAAGATATTTAAGTTGCCTTGGAACGGATCAAGTTACGGAACGCCGGTCGATATTGCCGATTGGGCCAATACAGGCGTTGTGTGGTGTCCCACCGACATCGTGGCCGACGCTCAAGGAAACCTCTTCGTCACGGACTACTATCAGAGCTACATTTATGAGATTCCGCTTTCGGCCGGCGTTTATGGTGCGCCAATTCCGATCGGAAGCGGTATGAACAAACCGTATGCTGTCGCGGTGGACTCGGACCACAACTTGTATGTGGCGGACTGGGGCAACAATCGTGTCGTCGAGGAACCCTGGACAGGTACCGGATATGGCGCCCAAATCGTGCTGGCTTCCGGAATGGGCGGACCAGACGGATTGGCTCTGGACAACCGTGGCAACATCTACGTCGCCAACTATAACAACAGTACAGTGAAGTTTCTTCCCAAGACCGGCAATGGATTTGGCGCGTTGACTACGTTCTCCTCCTTCGGCAACTACGTTAACGGTCCCGAGGGGCTTGCGCTCGACGGTAGTGGAAACATCTTTCTAATGAACTACACTAACGGCAATGTTGTGAAGCTGGCTGTCTCCGGTCCGCCCACTCTGACCTTCGCCACACCCACCAGCTTGGGCAGCGTGGACGCAGTCGATGGGGCTAAGTCTGCAACGGTGGAGAATATCGGTAATGCAGATTTGATCTTTACGGCGTCCGGACTGTCTGCGCCCGCAGATTTTCTTCAAACGGGGGGCAGCGGTCAGCCAGTCGATTGCGCCAACAGCGGAACGGTGGCCGCGGGCGAAGCATGCAACCTCAGCATTGACTTCCATCCCACAGCCGCGGGAGCATTTACCGAATCTTTTGTTCTGGCGAACAATTCGCTCAACAACAATCCCGCGACACGATCCATCGGCTTGTTGGGCACGGGTGTTGCTCTGGGCGACACGACCGCAACGGCGGTTGCAGTCAGTCCTAGCGCGATCTATTCGGGCCAGACGGTGACGGTCACCGCCACGGTCGCAGACTCGACCAATGGCGGCACCATACCGACCGGCAACGTCACCTTCACGGATACAGTTGGTTCGACGACGACGACTCTGAACAGCGGCAACACGGTCAGTATTGCATCGGGCGTGGCCACCCTGTCGAGCGTAACCTTGAGCGGCGCGGGAACGCATACCATCACAGCCGGGTATGCCGGTGTCATCGGCAGCTTCGCCTCCAGCTCAAACACGGCCTCCCTCTCTGTGGCCGCGACGCCAACGGCCACGGTGACACCGCCGGCGGCGCTGAACCTGGGGCAAGTTCCGGTCGGGCAGACCTCGAGTGCCCACACGTTGATCTTCACCATAGCAACCACCGGAGTGCTGTCCCACGCGCAAGTCTTCACGCTTGGCGCCTCTGGCAAAGGCTATCCCTTTGCGTTGACCTCGCCGGGCACGTGCAATCCAATGACCCTCACCCAAATCTTTGCCTCCGGCTCCACCTGCACCGAGCAGGTGAGGTTCGCGCCCGCCTATCCCGGCGTGCAGTACGGCGCGGTCGAGCTTCTGGACCAATCGTCCAACGTGCTGGCGACAGTTTATGTTTACGCCACAGGAACGGGCCCGGAAGCGGCAACCCTGCCGGGCACGGTCACCCGTGTTCCTGCTACCGGTTCGTTCATGAGCACCTACGCGCTGGCCTTTGACGGGAATGGAAACCTCAATTTTGCGGATTTCAGCGGCAACCAGGTTTTTTGGGTGTCGCAAGGCGGCGGCGCGGTGGACGCGATCGCCGGCAACGGAACGCAGGGCGGCAGCGGCGATAACGGCCCGGCAACCAGCGCCGAACTCAGCAACCCCAGCGACATCGCGCTCGATGGGGCCGGCAATCTCTATATCGCGGATTTCGGCAACAATCGTGTGCGCATGGTCTCGGCCGCCACCAGCAAAATCACAGCTTATGCCGGAACCGGCGCATCCGGCTGGACTGGAGACGGCGGCCAGGCAACAAGTGCGACCATGAACGGGCCGACGGGCCTCGCGCTCGATGGGGCCGGCAATTTGTACATCGCCGAACAGTATAACCACGTAATTCGCAAAGTCACCCTGGCCACGGGCGTCATCACCACGGTGGCGGGCAACGGCACACAGGGATTCAGCGGCGACGGCGGGCTGGCCACGCAGGCCCAGCTCAACCGTCCGTATGGTGTGGCCGTGGACGGCGCCGGCAATCTCTACATCGCCGACAAGAACAACAACCGCGTCCGCATGGTCTCGGCCACCTCGGGCGCCATTTCGACCGTGGCCGGCAACGGAAGTTCGAGCGACAGCGGAGATGGCGGACTGGCCACCCAGGCCGGGGTATCTGGCCCCAAGGCGGTCGCGGTGGACGCAGCGGGCAACCTGGCAATCGTGGATAACGGCTCAACCCTTCGCATGGTCTTTGCGGCGAGCGGAATCATGCACACGAATTCGGTGAGCGTGGGCGCTCCGGTTGCACTCCGCGAGGATGGCGCGGGGAACCTCTATGCTGCGGACGCCGTTTCTGGCGGTCTGTATATCGTGTCGCCGACCACCGCGTTCACTTATCCGACGGCCACGGCGGTTGGCTCCCTGGACGCAATTGATGGCGCTCAGACGGCCCTGCTGGTGAATATTGGCAACACCGTGTTGACAGCAGCGGCGCCAGGATTAACCGCGCCGGCCGATTTTGTCCAGGTTGCCGGTTCTGGCACCCCGGTCGATTGCCCAGCGACCTTCTCCGTAGTGGCCGGGGAGCGGTGCACGCTGAATCTTGCCTTTGCGCCAACGGCTACGGGCTCGCTCACTGAGTCTTATTCCATCACCGACAACTCGCTGAACCGCTCTGCGACGACGCAGAGCATCGGGCTGACAGGCACGGCCCTGCCGGCACAGGCCACGTTGACGGTGAACGGCGTCCCAAACACCGCACAGCCCTACGGAACCACCTTCACGGTCGGCTCCTCGGGCGGCAGCGGGAGCGGGACGGTGACCTTTAACGCCAGCGGCGCCTGCTCGGTCTCCGGAACCACCGTCAGCATCATCGCCGGTTCGGGCACCTGTTCGGTCACCGCCTCGAAAGCGACCGACGGAACCTATGCCGCCACCACTTCGGCCGCATCCAGTGTGGCCGCCTCCCTGGCCACGGAGGCCACGCTCAGCGTTACCGGCATCCCCAATACGGCGCAGCCTTACGGAGCCACCTTCACGGTGGGCTACGCGGGCGGCAACGGGACGGGCGCGGTGACGTTCAACGCCAGCGGCGTCTGCTCGGTTACTGGAACCACCGTCAGCATCACGGCCGGCTCGGGCGCCTGCTCGGTCACGGCATCCAGGGCCAGCGACGGCCACTACGCTGCGCAGACCTCTGCGGCGACTACGGTATTGGCTGCTTTGACTGCGCAGAACATCACCTTTGCGCCGCTGGCCTCGCCGGTGACTCCTGCTTCGTCTATCACACTTGTCGCGACAGGTGGAAGCTCGGGCAATCCCGTGACCTTCAGTGTTATCTCGGGTCCCGCATTGATCGCTGGCAACACACTCACGATGACTGGTCTGGGTACGGTCGTGGTGGCGGCCAACCAGGCTGGGAACCTTAACTACGCAGCAGCGGCTCAGGTCAGACAAAGTGTTGTCGCGGCAGCGGTCAATCTTACTCTCAGCGCCACCAGCTTAGGATTCGGGAGTGTGCCGGTCGGGGTCACAAGCCCGTCACAGACCTTGATTGTTGCCAATCCGAATGGGTTTGTGGCGACGGGTATCACGATTGCGGCGAGCGGTGATTTCAGCGCTTCCAGCAACTGCCCCAACATCGCCGCATTCGGCACATGCAGCGTCAACATCAGGTTCGCGCCCACTGCCGCAGGCGCGCGCACGGGCAATCTGTCGGTCATCGATCCGCAGACGGCCAGCCAGCTATCCGCCGCTCTGACCGGCAACGGATCGGCAGCGGGCATTCAATTAACAACGGCCTCGCTCAACTTCGGCGGCGGGGTGATCGGGACAACCAGCCTGGGCCAGACCGTCACGATTCAGAACACCGGAACCGCAGACCTTGTCATCTCGAACGTTGCAACGAGCGGTGATTTCGCAGCCAGCGGGAACTGCGCGATCGTTCCGGCTGGAAGCAATTGCAGCCTCTCGGTGACGTTCAAGCCTTCCTTGACGGGCGCACGTACAGGTACGGTTACGTTGACCGATAATGTCGGTGGCAGCAACCAGAACCAGGCCATCAACCTGTCTGGCCTGGGCACGCAAGCCGGGGCAACGCTGACTCCAGGCGTTCAGACCTTCCCGAGCACAGTTGTCGGCACGATAAGCTTCTTGCTGAATGCGACACTTACCAATAGCGGAAATGCGCCGCTGACCGGGATCGGGGTTTCGATCCTGGGCGACTTCAGCGAAAGCAGCACCTGCCAGGGTTCTCTGGCTCCAGCCGCCTCCTGCATCGTCAGCGTCAAGTACGCTCCGACGGTCGCGGGATCGGAATCGGGCACTCTTTCCATCGCCAGTAACCTTGGTCTACAGACAGTGTCCTTGCTGGGCACGGGTGTTGTGCCCGGGGCTGCCCTGAATACTTCGCAGCTTATATTCGGCGGACAATTGGTGAGCAAGTCGTCGCTGGCGCAAACCGTCGTCTTTTCCAACACCGGACCAGCCGCGATCACGATAAACTCCGTCGTTTCGACGAGCCACTTTACGGATACCACGAACTGTTCCGGTTCGATCGCCGCCGGCGCGAGTTGCAGCGTCAACGTGATCTTCTCTCCGGACACGACCGGTCCTCTGAGCGGTAGCCTGACCATTACCGAAAGTGCGGGCACGCAAGTGGTCAGCCTGGAAGGGCAGGGCGTGAGCCCAGGCCTTGCCGTGGGGCCTTCGTTTGCGATTTTTGGATCTCAAGTCGCTGGTACCACAAGCCAGGCACAGACGATGACGGTGACCAATACCGGCATGGCGCCACTGAGCCTGAATCCCATTAAGGTATCGAACAACTTCATCGAGTCAGATCTATGTTCGGCGGCGCTCGCGCCCGGCGCTACCTGCACGATCAGCTTGAGTTTCTCGCCCACGTCGACCGGAACGCTCTCCGGATCACTGTTGATCAGCGATACGAGCGGGCTGGTTTCGACGCTGGCCGCCGCCTCCGGGCAAGGAACTTTGCCGGATATTGCCACTACCCCTTCGACGCTCTCCTTCGGCACTCTGCTGCTGGGAACCGCGAGCCAGGCGCAAACGGTGACGGTAACGAACGCCGGGACGGGACCGTTGCAGATAAGCACCGTGAACGGTACCGGCGACTTTACCGAAACCGATACGTGCTCCTTGCAGACCATTCAACCTGGCGGTTATTGCGTTATCAGCGTCACCATGACGCCCACTACGATCGGAACGCGCACCGGCACGATTCAATTTAATAACAGCGCGGATGGCCTGCATGTGATTGCGATCAGCGGGGTTGGGCGGCAGACAGGGGTCAGCATTTCCCCAACCAGCCTGGCATTTGGCAGCTTCCCGATCGTCTCTTCAACCCAGGCTTCGAGTGCGGCGGGCACATCGTTGAGTGTCGCAATCAGCAACAACGGCGGTGCGCCTCTGCAATTGGGCGGATTCAGCACGCAGGGAGATTTCACCGAGACTGACAATTGCGGAACCACTCTGGCGGTCAGCACAACCTGCACTCTCACGGTGAAGTTTGTGCCCATGGCGACGGGCCATCGCACGGGCACGCTCACCCTTGAAAACCCAGACGGCAGCACCCAGTCAGTCTCGCTGCAGGGCGATGGTAGCCCGGCAGGATTGATCCTGACGCCACCGGTGCTGAATTTCGGGGTGCAGCCCAAGAGTGTAACTTCCCAAGCGCAGACGGCCAAACTGAGCAACAACACCGGGCAGGCAATTACCAATCTGTCGATCGTCGCCAGCGGCGAATACAGCGAGACCGATAATTGCAGCACGGCGCTGGCCAATGGCGCGAGTTGCACCCTGAACATCACGGTTACGCCAGCCACGGTGGGCGCTGTTACCGGAACGGTCGCGATTTCTGGTGGAGGAGTTTTCGCATCTGTCTCTCCTTCTCCATCGAGCAGGGCGCGAGGCCAGGCTACCCCCAACGCTGCCAACTCCACCTCAAATGTGGGTGTCGTTGCCACCCTGGCCGATACCAATGGGAGCGGAACTGCGGCCTCGCAATTGGCTTTTGGCGCCGCGCCAGCGCCGATCGTTGCAGCAGGCGGCAACGCGGGATCATCCATCACGGTGTTGGAGAACGACAGCAACGGGAATCTGGTCGGCGCGACTGACACCATCACCCTTACTGTGACCAGCCCAAGCGGTACCGCCAAGACGTACACAGCAACAGCATTGGGCGGCATAGCCACCTTCAATTTAAGCGGCAATCCTCTGACGGCCGCAGGCGTCTACCGTTATTCGGTAGCGGTTGCGTCGAGTGCTTCCATCAAGCCGGCGACAGCTGGTTTGACGGTGAATGCGGGCGCGGCGGCCAGTGTCGTTCCAACTGCGGGAAGCGGACAGAGTTCTCTCACCAACGTGGCATTCGGGACGCCTTTACAAGCCGTCGTCACGGATTCCTACGGCAACCCTGTGAGCGGAGTGACCGTGACGTTTGCGGCGCCGGCCGCCGGCGCAAGCGCCATCTTGTCGAGCAACTCGGTGAAGACCGGCGCCGCTGGCGCAGCGATCGTAACCACCACGGCCAATGGAACTGCTGGTGTTTACACAGTCACCGCAGCAGCCTCAGGAGCCACCTTGGCCAGTTTCTCGCTGACCAACTCCCAAGTCCAGTCCAGCGTGGACTTCAGCTTGAATCCAGGAAATGTCAAAGGCCAAGGTCCGTCACAAACAGTGATCCCTGGCAGTACTGCCACCTATTCCCTGGCCATTGTGCCTACTTCCGGTACAAACCTCCCAGCGTCGACAACGTTAACCCTGACCGGGATGCCTGCCGGAGCGACGGCATCTGTCTCCACATCACCGTGGGCTCGGTTGACAAGCAACTCGTGGTCTTTCCCCGCAAGCACATCCTTCACCGGTTTTGCGTTGACAATTCGACCTCCCTCGGCAACGGCACTTCTCGACAACAAGGACGCGCCAGCGAGAAAGATCCCGCCTGTTCTGTGGGGAATCCTGCTCTTGCCTTTCGCCGGCGCGATGCGCCGCAGCAGGAAACGGCTGGGCAAGGCGGCTTCCATCCTCATGGTGATGTCCGTGGGCTTAACGGCGGCGGTGGCGCTCAGCGGCTGCGGAACGTCGAACGGATTCTTCGGTCAACCGCAGAAGACTTATACCGTGACGGTGACCGCGACCTCGGGGACTTTGTCACACTCTACCAACCTAACGCTCATCGTGGAATAAAGAAGGAGAACTTGACATGCGGAAATTCATTCGCGTAAAGGTGCTCCTTGCTGGAGCGTGCATAGTGACTGCAGTAACGGCCTGGGGGCAACCGGCCCCGAGTCCTGAGGGACAAACAAGCGGCTCGCTCGACTTGGCCGTGGTCTACAACCCTCTGATCGCCAATGTTGTCAGCGGCAACAGCTTCTGGATGCAGGGGGGAAGCGTGCAGGTCCACGCCCAGTTCTGGCACGGGCTGGGTGTTGTGGCCGACGTTTCCGGACTGCACACCGCCAGCGCCGGCGGCTCGTCGGGTGTGGGTTTGGATATGGTCACGGCTACCTTTGGCCCGCGTTACACGTGGTCGCCAGCGCATCGCCGCTACGCAGTTTTCGGCCAGGCGCTGGTTGGCGAGGCGAACGGCATGAATAGCGTTTTTCCCAACCCTGGAGGAGCCAACGAAAGCGCAAATAGCCTGGCTCTCTATGTAGGCGGCGGGGTCAACTTACGGCTCAAGGATCATCTTGCGCTGCGCGCCCTCGAAGCCGATTGGCTGCGCACACAAATGCCCAACGCCACCACCAACGTGCAAAATAACCTCCGCGTCGGCGCTGGCCTGATCTACAGGTTCAAGTGACAGGAACGATCAGGCGGAAAATCGCATATCAATGACGGAGCACGGTTAAGTTTTATTTATTGGTGCCCGGAGGGACCGGGTGACTCCGTCGCGGTGCAGGAATTAACCTTGTTTCTCCCCCATTAAAAAGCAGTTGCTCCCAGGGAAGCGACGCAAAGCGATCGCCTGTAAGAAATTGGGGCTGGGTATAGCACCTACAATCTCCGCGTTGAACTTTGGCGGCACGCCGCTGCAAGTTCTGAACCTTGCACGCGCCGGCTCCATATTGGAAGAATTCGCGGGCGTGCTGCGCGACAAGTTTCGGTGGCGTGAAGACGACATCGCTGATGCGCAGCAGGAGATCAGATCGTTCGCCAACCTTGTAACTCCGGCGGAGGTACTGACGGTAGTGCGGGCAGATCTCGACGACAAGAATGGGATTCAAACTTTGAATGGGTCCGTTCATGGCTCCAGGACCAAGTGTTCAAATATCTACTGCAGTAGCCCGGTTACTTTGCTTGTTAATGACCCCTCGGCAACGATCAGTGCACATTCGACCAGTGCTTCAAGAATTTCGCTCGTGACGTGTTCGTTGCGAAGACCATTGATCTCGATGGACCAGTCGAGTGCTTCGTCGTTGTGCCACAGATCAATTTTAATTCGCTGCATACAGCTCTACGTCCTCAACCCAGAAAGGCCGTCCGTCCGTTTATTTGGCTTCTTGGCTTCTTGCGAGCGGCAGCATTGGCGAGCCGAGAGGCAAATCAAACGTTTCCGTGGAACAAGTATGTTCCTCCTTCTGACCCGATTACTGGTCAATATTGCTCTTTAAACGTGCGGAGTCACGTTTAGCACCGGAACTACGGGAGGGAGCGAGACAGCGGAAGAGGCCATTTGAGTTGCACTTTCATCGCACGATAATAGCGGAGTACCATGGCAGGCGGGGTCGAGTATGCACTCGAATCGTCTTCTATTCTCTGGCCTTTTCCTCGCAACGTTGGTTTCCCCTCAAGCGTTGAAGTCGCAGACACATATGATCATCGAATCCCTTGTCCTGAACGCGTACTCCCAGACTGCGGATTTCACCCTGATGCTGCGGTCAACAGACCTTGACTGGAAAGTTGCGGGTAACGGCAAGAGTGAAGCGGACCTGATATTGAGCACTGCGAGCCTCGATAAGGGCGGGGAGATTCCCATAGGGAGACGCGAATCCCTTACCATACGGCAGATACTCGGGATGCAGCAAAACTGGCCACGGCGAGTACGCGACTTTCGGCCAATGTAAAGATCCCCATAAAGACGAACAAAGTTCGATTCTTGATCCAAACACCGGATGACAGAGAGATCGCTGCGTTTGATGTTTACCGCAAGACGATCAATGCAGCACCCCAATACTCACCGGTTCCTAACGTAGGTATCACCTACCCTGACGGCAATCCATCCCCGTCCCGTTAGTCCGTTAATCAGCTTGATGGGTACGGGTATTCAATCTCGTGTACCTTTGCTACGTTAGGTATCCTGGAAATCGCTCCCGAGTTTGAGTATTCAACCTCTCTTCGCCTTCGCCCATCTCGCCTTTTGCGCGAATTCTTGCCCTGCCCTCCGCGCTCATCTTCCTGCGTTGCTTGGCATGGGCATTGCAAAGACCGTGCAGGTGTTGAAGGAAAATTCCTCGCGATGGATGAACGATCATCCGGGGGTACGATTTGGATGGCAAGAAGGATATTTCGCGTGCAGCGTCAGCCGGTCCCAGGTGCGTCAGTTCCTTCAACTCTACTTCAACTCTTCCCTTCAACTCCAAGCCGCGCGCTTCGTCGAAAAGCGAAAGCACAGGCTAGTGCCCGTTCGGAAACGGCCGTGGCATGCCTGGCTTCCAGTCGGGTATGGCGTATCCGTCTCGATTCGGCATTTTCACTTGCGGCAGCGTCGTTTGGGCGAGGACTTCATCCT
>Ga0182024_10003748_pt1 | contig 35786 bp, 25 predicted proteins | sample P32metaG_FD_120480 | JGI IMG/M metagenome (GOLD analysis project Ga0182024, IMG submission 120480) | Permafrost microbial communities from Stordalen Mire, Sweden - P3-2 metaG (Illumina Assembly) | ecosystem: Environmental > Terrestrial > Soil > Wetlands > Permafrost | place: Sweden: Stordalen...
CGTGTAAGGCTTTTCGTTCAGCCAGATTGTGGCGCCTACGGCTTCGCGGTCGGCGAAAAGCTGTTTCTTGGTGTCGCTGCCGAGAAATGCCACGTTGCGCGCTTCAGCGTTATCTTCTGCATTGTAAAACCGTCCTTCCGCCACGGTGATGCTGCGAATTTCCGTGAACGGCGGCAGCGAGCCTACCGTGGGAATCGTGCCGCTGTTGTACAAGCTGTGCGCTTGCACATCGTTGCCGAGCTCCGGCATCACGTATTTGCACGCTGGAGAATCCGCGGCCACTTGCTTGTAGTCGTCTTCCATCCAGCGCACCACGCGTCCCGAACGCAAACCGCCCGTTTGCATGCTGGTACGTCCGGAAAAAATCACCATCACATCCTTGCCAAAGGTTTCCTGATTTCTCTGGATGCCCAGCCCCAAACCTTCGCCCGCCGCCACCATCACGGTGATGGAAATAATTCCCCACGCGATCCCGAACATCGTCAGCATGGTGCGCCGCTTGTGCGCCCACAACGTTGCCAGCGTGTCTTTTAGTAAATCCTGGAAGGACATAGATTAGAGTTCACCCGCGGTTCGTCGCACGCGGAAAACTATTGCAGGATCACTTGCTGCTTCTCGTTCAACCCTTCAAGAACTTCGGTCTTCACGCCGTTGGAAATACCCAACTTCACCGCCACCTTTTTCTTTCCGTTTTCGCCCTTGGCATCCGGCAATTCCACCGACGCTTTGCGCTCCTTGTCATAAATCAGCGCCGCTTCCGGCACCATCAACACATTCTTCTTCTCTTCCAGTAAAATTTCCGCGTTTGCACTCATGGAAGCTTTCAGCTCTCCGGTCGAATTGGAGATGGAGACGCGCACCTCAAAAGTCGTCACGTTATCCTTCTCCTTGCCCAGCGGTGAGATCTTCGTCACCTTCCCCGTGAATTTTTTATCCTTAAACGATTCCACCACAATCCGCGCCGGCTGGTTCAAATACACTTTTCCGATATCCGCTTCGTCGACCTTTCCTTGCACGTACACTTCGCTGACGTCCCCGAGCGTCATGATCGGCGTGGCCTGCGACCCCAGCACCAGAATCGAGCTCACCGCATCTCCCACATTGACGTCGCGCGACAGCACGAGTCCGTCAATCGGGCTCAGAATCGTCGAATTTCGCAAATCCTCGTCCGCGTTATCCAAAGCCGCTTTCGACTGCGCCAGCATCCCCTCGGCCTTCGCAATCTCGGCACGCGATACCGCCAAATTCGCCTGCGCGCTCATCTGCTTATTTAATCCCAACTGATAATTCTTCTGCGCGTCCTCGACCACCGACTTTGAAACCACGCCTTCCTTAAACTCCTTCTCCGCCCGCTCCATGCTCAATTTCAAGAACGGCACATCCGGCCCTTCCGCATCCACCTTGTTCCGCTCCAGCGATGCCATCGCCGAATTGCGCGCGGCCTCCGCCGCCTGCAAATTGGCCTTCGCCGCGCGCTCCGCCGCTTCCAGTTGCACGCGGTCCAGCTCCACTAGCACTTGGCCCACCTTCACGCGGTCGCCGTAATCCACGTAAATCTTCTTCACAATTCCTGAAGCTTTGGACTTGATTTCCGCTTTCGAAAGCGGCTGAATTTTTCCCGTGGCCACCACCACGCGCGCCAAATCTCCGCGCTCCACATCCGCCAATTTCGATGGATCGATGGTGTGGTTCGGCCGCAGCGCAGCCATAACGCCGTAGCCTCCGCCGCCAAGGACCACCACGCCGATGGCCGCCCAAATGAGCCGGCGCCGCCGTTTTTTCCCATTGTTTCCGGGTACGTTGTTGCCGCCACTCGCCATAGAACCCCCGAGTTCACTCGTCGCTACAAGAGATACGCACTGCACCCGTAAAAGTTCCACGCCCGCGGCAAGTTAGACGTTCTAGCTTGGCCTAGGTCGTGCTGGCCAACCTACCCTTTTAGGAATCGCTCGTCACCTGCGATGCTATTATCTACGAAGATTTTCGTTGACACTACGAATTTCTTCGTAGTACAGTCCCGCGCATGCCTCACGCCAACCAAAAACCCACCGCCTCCGAACTTGAAATTCTCCAAGTCCTCTGGACCCGCGGGCCCTCCACGGTTCGCGAAGTCTACGAAGTTCTCGGCGAAAAAAGAGATATCGGCTACACCAGCGTCCTAAAGCTTATGCAGATCATGACCGAAAAGGGCAGCGTGCGGCGAAACGAAACGCAGCGTGCCCACGTTTATGAAGTTTGCCAGCCCGCGGAGAAAACCAAGCGCGGCCTGGCCGCCGACGTTCTCGAGCGCGTCTTCGACGGCTCCGCCAGCGAACTCATGATGCACGCCCTCGCCGGACGCCGCGCCTCCAAAGAAGAAATTGCCGAATTGCGCCGCCTGATTAACGAGTACGAAAGGAAGCAATCATGACCGCATTGCAAGACTGGCTCACTTTCGAAGTCACCCGCGCGGCAGCCCTCGCCATTCTGCATTTCTTGTGGCAAGGCGCAGCGCTCGCTGCGCTGGCCTCCGCGGCCATGGCAGTCTTTCGCAATGCTGCGACCCGTTACGCCATCGCCGTTGTGTTCCTCGCCGCGATGATCGCCGCCCCGCTGCTGACCTTCGCCATCCTCGAACGCCAACCCGCACCCAGCGCCCGCGTCACCATGTTCCAATCGACGACCGCTCAAGCGAGTGCACAAATCTCCTTCGTCACCGTCGCTCGAGCCCGCGCACAAAATCCCTCGCCAACCCGTTCCCTGCCCTGGCTGCCACTGCTCGTGGAAGCCTGGCTCCTCGGCGTCGTCTTGCTCAGCCTTCGCCCCGCCATAGGATTCGTGCTCATCGAACGCCTCCGCCGCTACCAAGCAAAGCCCCTCGCCGCCCAGCTCCACGTCCGCTGTCTCGCTCTCGAACGCCGTCTCGGCATCACTCGCGTGATCAAATATTTTGAGTCTCGCAACCTGCAAACTCCCGCCGCCGTCGGCTGGTTCCGGCCGGTGATTTTTCTTCCGCTCTCCGCGATCACTGGCCTTTCTCCGGGCCAGCTCGACGCCGTCATCACCCACGAACTGGCCCACATCAAGCGTCTCGACTCCTTCGTCAACCTCTTCCAAATCGCCGTGGAAACTCTGCTCTTTTATCATCCCGCCGTCTGGTGGCTCAGCAAACGCATCCGTGCCGAACGCGAAAACTGTTGTGACGATGTCGCCCTCTCCGTCTGCGCCGACCCCGCCGCCTACGCACGCGCGCTCGCCAGCATGGCCGAATGGCAGATCGCTCCGGCACTCGCCATGGCCGTAAATCGCAGCCCGCTCGCCGCGCGCGTTGCTCGCATTCTCGGTGCCGCAAAGTTGCAAGCCGGCATTCGCGGAGCCAGCCTGGCCGCGAGCGCGCTTTGTCTCACAGCCTCGCTCGTCGCCGGTCACGCGTTGTTCGGTTCGCATCGCGAGGCGAGCGCGCCCCCAGCCTCCGCAGTTACCAATTCTGGCGCCTCCGCGAATTCTGCGGCCTCGGCATCCGCCTCGACAGCGCCACGCGCGCGCTCATCGGACGGCGATGACCCAACCATCGTCGTCACCGCCCCAAGTCCTTCTCCTGCGCTAACGCAAGCCCGCGGACACGTGCCGCCGCCGCCGGACTCACCCGCAGAAACCGCCGAACAAGAAAATTCGCCTCAAGCGAAATCCCCACAACCGAAAAACAACAATGATGCGTCGGCCCCCCAAAGCTCCTACATCGAAGCCCTCAAGTCCGCCGGCCTCGACCATCTCTCCGTCGACGAGCTCATCGCCCTGAAAATTCAAGGCGTCACCGCCGAGTACGTCCGCGAACTCCATGCGCTTGACCTGCACCCCGACGTCGACGACATCATCGCCCTGAAGATCCAGGGCATCACTCCGGCATTCTTAAAAGAACTTAGCGAGCAAGGACTGAAAAGTGATGTCAGCGACGCCATCGCGCTAAAAATTCAAGGCGTGACGCCAGAATACGTTCGCGAACTCCGCGCCACCTTTCCTGACATTTCTTCTGATGACCTTTTGGCCATGAAAGTTCAGGGCGTGAAACCGGAATATGTCCGCGAAATGCGCGAAGCCACCGCCGCCAAATTGAACGCGGACGAAATCATCGCCATGAAAGTACAAGGTGTTTCTCCCGAGTACGTCCGCAATTTGCAATCGCTCAACCTGAAGCTTGACGCCGATGACGTCATCGCCATGAAAGTACAAGGCGTCACCGCCGACTACGTCAAATCCCTCGAAGCCGCCGGCTTGCATTTCGATGCCGAAGAATTAATTGGCGCCAAAGTCCAAGGCATCACCCCGGAATTCATCGAACGCGTCCGCAAAATGGGATTCCAGAACCTCGACCTCGATAAACTCATGCAACTGAAAACTTCGGGCGTATTGGAGTAATCGTTCACTCGCAAACATTTTCACACGCAAGGAGACTCTCTATGCAACGCCGCGACTCTTTAATTTGCTACGTTCTTGTCGCCGTTATGCTGGTCGGCGCACTCATTACCAAAGCCGCCGACTCCTTCAGCGGCACTTGGACCATCCGCCACTCCGATGAAGCCGGAAAAGTGCAGTTCGCTCTCATCGAACATCATCGCGGCGGAAATTCCAATCACGAATCCGATTCGCCGGTCAGCACCTTCGTGGGCCTCGATCTCGCAACCTCCGGCAAACGGGATGTCCATTTCACCATCACGCGCGACGCCGGACGCTTCGATTGCGAAGGCTACATCAGCGACGGCGAAGGCGCCGGCGTTTTCCATTTCTTCGCGGAACCTAAGTACGCCGCGGAAATGAAATCTCTCGGCTTCGACGGCATCGACACCGAAAAACAATTCAACATGGCGGTCATGGACGTCAGCGCCGACTTCGCCCGCCAAATGAAAGCTGAAAAGTTGCAAGGCCTCGATACCGACAAGCTCATGGCCTTTCGCATTTTCAACGTCAACGCCGCATTCATCGACGCTCTTCGCAAGGAAGGCCTCGCCATTTCGGACAGCGATAAACTCGTGGCCTTTCGCATTCACGGCGTCACTCCAGAAATGGTCGGTTTTCTTCATCAAGCCGGATACCAACCCGACGAAGACGAACTAATCGCCATGCGCATCCACGGCGCAACTCCCGAATGGATGCAAGAATTGCAGAAAGCCGGCTACGGCCATGTCGATCTTGAAAAATTAATCGCCTTCCGCATTCACGGCGTTTCTCCGGATTTCATCGAGCGCCTGCAGAAATTGGGCTACCCGCATCCTGAACCCGAGCAACTTGTAGCCATGCGCATTCACGGCGTCACTCCTGACTTCATTGCCAATCTGCAATCTCGCGGCATGCAAAACCTAACCATCGATCAGCTCGTGAACCTGCGCATCCATGGCATCGACTAAGTCATCTGCCCAGGTTGCGCGGATCACTGAAGACTCTTTGTAAGTATTTTTAACTGCCGAGGAGATTCGGCTGCATGCGCGAATATCCATGTTCGCTGGCCCATAACGTCAGCGGCAGCGCCGCCAAATCATCCACGATTGGCACCGCATGCCCGTCTTTCGTCAAATCAATCGTGCGCACATAAATCTTGCAAGTCTCGCAAGCTTCCACGCGAATATGCGGAAACTGTTCCGCAACATACACCGGCAACTTCCCTTCTGCTTCTTCCCCGCACGCCGGACACAAAATTCTGCGAAACTCCCACTCCTGCAAACACAGCGAGCACATCAAAAACCTTTTCCCGCTGTCGCCTTCCTGCCGCAAAACTCCCAGCAATGGCTGCCCCGCACACAGCGGACAAACCGTCGCCGTCACGAGCAGCACCGGTTTGTCCATTTCTTCGCCAAAAAATTCCGCATAGGGTTGCAGAAACGCGCGCGGCAAAAATTGCTCAAACGCTTCCGCGTTCTCTGCACTCCGCCCCGCATGCTCCCAATAGCCCGTCAGCACCGCAATCCAGGAATCCGTTGGCTCTGACGCCAGTTTCTTCGCGGCCTCTGCGAGCGGCCCCGGGGCATTCCGTTCCGTCAAATGCAAAAATCCGCGAAAGTGCGGCAACACCACGGTGAGATCAAGCTTTTCGCGCAGCTTCGCGCCCGTGGCTACGCCGCCCGGCGCCGAAGAATCCGCCGCAATGCGCGAGTGCAAGCTCTTCTGAAACCGCGCAATCTCCGAATAAAATTTCAGAATTTCCGCTGCGAAGGGTTGTTTCCTCGAAAGAACTTCGGCCCGCTCGAGACGCTGGTCGAACTCCCCGCTTCCGGTCCGAAAAAGCTTCATTTGCGCGGGGGCGCGGATTCGCCAACGACCTCTTTGTACCACGCCGGGTGGTAACGCTTCGCAAAATCCACCGACACATCGCCGCGTATCACCGAGCCAAACGCCCCGCGCTCGGCAAAAACGCTCATGTAAATGTGAATCATAAATAATCCGATACTCAGCATCGCCGCGCCCGGATGAACGATCACCGCCAGATACCGCAGCACGCGCAGATTCCATGGAATGTATTCCGGGAGCCACAACACCAAGCCGCTCAAAAAGAGCAGTGCGCCGCACACCACAAATCCCCAGAACAATAATTTTTGTCCCGCGTTATACCGCCCCGCCGGCGGCATCAACTCGTCTTCATTCCGCGTATAGTGTCCGACATTCCGCCACCACTCTTTGTCCGTCTCCGTGGTGTGCATCTGCGCCGACCACATGATGTACAGATAGAAATACGCCGCCACGAAAACTAGTCCGATCCACGGATGCAAAATCCTCGACACTTGCGGACCGCCGAAAACGTACGCCAGCCAGAAGAGCCAGGGCGACCAGAACGCCAGCCCTGTCAGCATTAAATAGATAAAAGAGAATCCCGATATCCAGTGCGTCAGGCGCTCGTGAAATTGATAACGAAGAATGCGGTTGTGGGGAAGTAGCAGCTCAGGTTCGCTCACGTGGTCCCTCCCCTTCCTTCGCTTTCGCCGCCTTTTCCCGCTCCGCCGCGATTTCCTCGCGAACGTCCTGCTCCTCGCGATCTTTCGGTCCGAACCGCAGGTAATGGATAAACAGTCCAATCAGTCCGCCGACCATCGCCAGGTTTCCAATCCACTTCAGCGGACCCTTCCACAATTTCACCATGATCGGAATGCGCGGATCCCTAGGCAGCCCGCCGTAAAGTTCCGGCTGCGTCGCGTCATGCAACACGTAGATCACGCCCGTGCCGCCCACGCCCGCCGGGTCGTAAACTCCGGCATGCGGAAAATTGTAGTGCTCGCGCAATTGCGTGGCGCGCTTCTCCGCCAAATCTTTCATGTCGTCTTTGCTGCCGAAGTGCAAGCAACCCGTCGGGCAAGCCTTGATGCACGCCGGCTCCAGCCCCTCGCCCACGCGGTCCGCGCACAGCGTGCACTTGAACACTCGCTTGGTTTCCGGATTAAATTTTGGAATGTTAAATGGGCAGCCGGTGATGCAATATCCGCAGCCAATGCATTTATCCTGCTGAAAATCCACAATCCCGTTCGTGTACTGAATGATCGCGCCATCGGAAGGGCAAGCCGCGAGGCACCCCGGCTCTGCGCAATGCATGCACTGATTTTTACGCATCAGCCACATCAGCGAACCGTCTTCTTTTTCGTGTTCGTTAAACAGGATCAGATTCCAGTAATTCCAGCGCGTCTCCGGCATCGTCTGGTAGGTATTGCCGAAAACCGTTTCGCCAAACGGCAAATCGTTCCACTCCATGCACGCCACTTCGCAAGCTTTGCAGCCAATGCAGGTCGTGGTATCGATCAGCTTCGAGACGGTGTATTCCCGTTGCGTATCCTGTCCCGGGACCGGTCCAGAGTGGCCGGAAATTTTCTGTATGCGCAGCGCTTCCTGGCTCATAGGTCCTCTAAACCTTTTCCACTTTCACGAGAAACCCCTTGAATTCCGGCGTGTGCGCGTTCGGATCCACCGCCGTATGCGTCAATTGATTCACCAGCTGGCGCGAGGTCTTGCCTTCGTCTTCCGCGATGCCGCGATAGCCCCAGTGGAATGGAATGCCGATCTGATAGACCTTTTTCCCATCAATCAGCATCGGCTTGATGCGCTTAGTCACCATCGCTTTCGCGATGTACTCGCCCCGCGCACTGCTCACTTTCACGTGTTCCCCGCCGCGTATCCCCATCTCATCCGCCATCTCCGCGGCCATCTCGATAAACGGCTCGGGCACTAGTTGCACGTTCATCGGATTATTTTTCGTCCAGTAGTGGTAATGCTCGGTCAGGCGGAACGTCGTGCACACCACGTTGAAGCCTTGCTGGACGGTTCCGAATTTATCGTCAGCACCCTTAAACTTGGTCACCACCGGATTGGTCGAAACTTGCGCGTGTAACAGGTTAACGACGGGACTTTCGATCGGCTCGTAATATTCAGGAAACGGTCCATCCACAAACGCCGCCAGCGGCGCGAAAATCCGCCCCACTCCCTCGGGATTCATAATGAATGGACCCATGTGATCTTTGGGAGCGGAATCGGCTTTGAAATCCGGCACGTCGTTGCCAACCCATTTTTGCGTAGTCTCGTTCCACCAGACCTGCCGCCGCGACGCGTCCCACGGTTTACCGTCCGCATCACAGGAGGCGCGGTTATACAGCACACGGCGATTTGCGGGCCACGAAAAACCCCATCCCGCGTGCACTCCCATGTTCGATGGATCGGAGGGATCGCGCCGCGCCGTTGCGTTCCCCGCCTCGGTAAACGCCCCAGAATAAATCCAGATTCCGCACGCGGTCGTGCCGTCGTCTTTCAGCCAGGCGAATCCCGGCAACTGTTGCCCGGCCTTGATCTGCTGCTTGGTCGCGGGATCTTCGAGGTCCGCCAGCGCCTTGCCGTTCATTTCCTTCAATACTTCCGCCAGCGGCGGATTCAAACGATCGCTGTAGTTCCAAGTTAAATTCAAAATCGGATCGGGAAATTTTCCGCCATCTTTCTTGTACAAATCGCGGACTTTCAGGAAAATCTGCGCCACGATGCCGTGATCCAGGCGGCACTCGCCCGGCAACGGTACCGCCGCGTTCTTCCACAACAGCCAGCGCGCGGAATTTGTAAACGAGCCATCCTTTTCCGCAAAGCCCGCGCACGGCAACCGGTAAACCGTGGTCTGAATTTGTTTCTGATCCCCCTGCTCCAGCACGCGCGGAGACTTCCAGAATTCGCTGGTCTCGTCCGGGTAAATCTCCCCCACCACCAGCCAATCCGCTTTTTTCAGGGCGTCGATATTTTTATTAGAGTCCGGACCTATGGCCACGCCGTTCATGCCAAACGCCAGCATGCCTTTCACCTTGCCGTTGTACATGTCGTCCCAAATATGGGTCCACGAATAATCGCGATCCACTTTCGGCAAATAATCAAACGCCCACCCATTTTGTTTGGTGGCCGCGTCGCCATAGAGCGTCTTCATAAAACTGACGGTAAACTTTGCAGTGTTGCTGTAGTAATTCCAGGACTGCCAGGGTGCCGGCTTCGAAGAGGTCGGTGTTACGCGCTTCATCCAGGCGTCGAAATCGGCGTCCGCTGGAGTTGGAACTTTCAGGTAACCGGGCAGCGTGTCGTACAAGCCCGCCATGTCCGTCGCGCCTTGGATGTTGGAGTGTCCCCGCAGCGCATTCACTCCGCCGCCGGCGCGCCCCACATTTCCCATCAACAACTGCAGCATCGCCGCGGTGCGAATAATTTGCGTGCCAAAACTATGGTGCGTCCAGCCCACGGCGTAAATAATCGTGCCGGCTTTTTTCATGTCGCCGTCTTTGCGAATCGACGTGTAGGTGTCGGCGGCTTTCAAAAATTTATCTTTCGGGATGCCGGTGATACGTTCCACGATCTCCGGCGTGTATCGCGAGTAGTGCTTCTTCAGCAGCTGGAAAACGCAGTTTGGATTCTGGAGCGTCAGGTCGTACTCCACATTTTCCGGCAGCGGCGGCAAAGACGGTGCCGCATGGTTTTGTCCCGTGCTCATCCCCGCGGGATTGGCCAGCGGTTTTCCGCCGGAGCCCGAATAATTCCAGCTCGAGCGGTCGTAGGTCGCCTTGCCGGCGTCAAATCCGGAAAACACTCCGTCCGTATCGCCGGGCAACTGGAAGTCCGGCTTCACCAAGAAGGCGGCGTTCGTAAAATTGACCAGGTAATCGTGCGCTATGCAGTTGTTTTCGATCGCGTAGTTGATCAGCCCGCCGAGAAACGCGATGTCCGTTCCCGCGCGGATTTGGCAGAACTGGTCGGCCACCGCGGAAGTTCGCGTAAAGCGCGGGTCCACGGAAATAATCTGCGCGTTGCGCGTGCGCTTGGCTTCAATCGCCCATTTGAATCCGCACGGATGATTCTCGGCTGGATTCCCGCCCATGATCAGCATCATGTCGGTGTTTTTGATATCCACCCAGCCGTTCGTCATCGCGCCCCGGCCAAACGTTGGTCCCAAACTTGAGACCGTGGGGCCGTGTCAAACTCTGGCCTGGTTTTCTAAATACACGACTCCCAGGGCGCGCATGGCCTTTACGACGAGGAAATTGAACTCGTTGGTGTCCGTGCACCCGCCAATCCAGGAAATCGCTTCCGCGCGGTTTACCGTTTTGCCGTTCGCATCCTTCTCGATGAAGCTTTCGTCGCGGGTCTTTTTAACCTTCGCGGCGATCTCGTTAATTGCATCGTCCCACGATATGTCTTCCCATGCCGAGCCACCGGGACGCCGTACCTGCGGCTTCAGCAGCCGCCGGTCATTTAGAATATCTTGTGCGAGAGACGAACCCTTGGGGCAGAGCGTGCCGCGATTCGTCGGATGGTCCGGATCCCCTTCGACGTGCACCACTTGCGCGGTTACATTTTTCGCGCGATCACCAATCGTGTAAATAATCGTTCCGCAGCCCACCGCGCAATAGGGGCACGTCGAGCGCGTTTCGTTCGCGCGGCCAATTTTCAGCGACTTTAGTTCCGCGTACGCCGGTTGCACATCGAAGCCGAAAACGGCGGCTGCCGCTCCACCTACCGCACTGATTTTCAGGAAATCACGACGTGTAGGTTGCATGAAGCCCCCTCAGGTTGCCAGAACGGAACCGCAACAACGTGGCCTCTTTCTTTTAATCCCACCGCACAAAGAAGTCAAGTTGCGTTCATTCAAGCGAAATTTTGTCATCAAACATTCCCAAATACGCCTCAGAGATTCCGGCGCTACCGCTTGCCATGCTGCCGACCAGAAGAGCCCGGGAAAGTGATACCCTCTTGCTATTCAGTTCAACTGGAGGCTGAACCCCGATGTCGCGATTGAACTGCCTCGTGCTCGCGCTGTTTCTTGCCGTCACCACTTTCGCGCAACTGCCTCCAGCAGCGCCGGTTCCCGCCGATCACTGGTGGCAGCACGCCGTGATCTATGAGATCTATCCCCGCAGCTTCCAGGACTCTAGCAGCCGCGGCGTTGGCGACATCGCGGGGATCACTTCCCGTCTCGACTATATTCACGACCTGGGCATCGACGCGATCTGGATCACGCCCATGTATCCCTCGCCCGGAGTCGACTATGGCTACGACATCTCCGACTACACCGCCATCGATCCCGAGTACGGCACTATGGCCGATTTCGATCATCTGGTCGCGGAAGCCAAAAAGCGCAATATTCGCGTACTGATGGATTATGTTATCAACCATACATCGGACCAGCACGCCTGGTTCAGGGAATCGCGTGCTTCCCGCGATAATCCGAAGCGTGATTGGTACATCTGGCGCGACGGCAAAGGCCCCGGCCAGCCCCCCAATAACTGGCAATCCTGGTTCGGCCATTCCGCCTGGACGTTTGATGCAAAGACGGGACAGTATTACTACCATTATTTTTATACTGAGCAGCCGGACCTGAATTGGCGCAATCCGGAAGTCCACAAAGCCATGGACGGGGTGCTCGAATTCTGGCTGAAACATGGCGTTTCTGGTTTCCGCATCGATGCGGTGTCGCGCCTCTTTGAAGATCCGAATTTGCATGACGATCCCTATTTGCCCGGCCACAACGTTTACGGCGACCGCAACATCGAGCACAAATACACGGACAACTATCCGGAAGTGCACGACGTGCTGCGCGAAGTGCGGCAAGTGGTCAGCAAGTTTCCCGGCGATCCCGTTTTGATTACCGAAGCCGATGAACCGAACGTCGCGGAATTGACGAAAATGTACGGCCATGGCGACGAGGTGCAATTGCCGATGGATTTTCAAATTGCCGACGTCAACAAACTTTCCGCGCCGGAATTTCGCCGGCTCTTTGACGAAATTGAAAACAACACCGCGCACGGCCAGCCGGAATATTTTTTCAGCAACCACGATCAGCCGCGGCAGTGGGACCGGTACGGCGACGGCGCGCACAACGATCAGATCGCGAAATTAATGGCCGCGCTGCTGTTGATGACGCGGGGTACGCCGCAAATGTATTACGGCGAAGAGATCGGCATGCGCACCACGGATCCGATGCGCAAAGAAGACGTGCACGATCCCATCGGGAAAATCGGCTGGCCAAAAGAAAAGGGGCGCGATGGTGAGCGAACGCCGATGCAGTGGGATTCTTCGCCGAACGCGGGATTTACCACGGCGAAGAAACCGTGGTTGCCGATTCCAGGGAGCGCAAAAAGGTACAACGTGGAAACGGAAAAGCGGGAACCCGATTCTATTTTCAACGCGTACGTGCGGTTACTGGCGCTGCGAAAATCAGAACCGGCGCTACGCGATGGTTCCTACGAATCCGTCGCCAAGAATGATCCCGATGTGTTTGCGTTTCTGCGCAAGAGCGGGGGGCAGACGATTCTGGTGGCGTTAAACATGAGCGGAAAAGAGAAAACAATTTCGCTAGGCGCGGAAGCCGGCGGAGCTACCGGCCAACCACTGTATAGTTCGCCCTCCGAAAAAAGCGACGTGCAACTCGGACATCTGAAAATGGCGCCGTTTGGCGTACTGGTCGCCACCGTAAAATAGTTTTGTTCGCCTGGAAATCTTCGCGCGCCCGGCCGAAGTGAGCTGGCGTGTCGCGAGATCGTCGCCATCTCAAACGAAAATATTCTTGCGCGGCGCGGCGGTCGAGCGCGCTGCATTTAGCGTTGCGCCTCCGTCGTGACCGCCGATCGAATGGGCCCCGCCGGCTGAGGCGTCGCGTGTTTTGTTTCCTTCCAAGCGAAATAACAAAAAGTGATGAACAGCAGCCACGGCGGGCCGGCGAGCAGGGTTACGTGGAAATCTGGAATCCACCAGGTAGAGATCAGGACGCCGAGTAAGGCGATTACGCCGCAGAGTGAACTCCACGGGCCGGGCGGAGCGATGCGAAGATATTTTCTGTTGGCGCGTCGCGTGGCTCGGCGAAAGGCGAGGTGCGTTAAAAGCGTCATGATCCAGACGAATGGTCCGCCGAAGAAAGCTACCCCGATCATGAAGAGGAACGCAGTGTTCTTGAAGAGTTGCGCGAGGATTAGCGCGGCGGCCATTCCGACGCTGGAGGCGAGCACGGAAGCTACGGGCATCCCGCGTTTGCTGAGGCGGCCGAGGATGGAGGGGGCGTAACCTCCGCGAGAAAGAGAAAAGAGCAGACGCGACGTGAAATAAAGATTGCAGGTGGCGGAAGAAAGCGCGGCGCTGAGAATTACGAAATTCATGACGTGGCCGGCGGCGGGAATGCCAACCGTCTCGAATACGCGCACGAACGGGCTTTCGCCGAAGCCGAGCTGCGTCCACGGAACGATGCCCACGACGACGGCGAGCCCTCCGACATAAAAAAGAACGAGGGTGTAGAGCGTGCGGCGGAGGGCGCGGGGTACGGCGATTTTGGGCTCGGCGGCCTCGCCGGCGGCGGCACCGACAATTTCGAGCCCCAGATAACTGAAGATGGCCATGGTCACGCCGAGGGCGACACCGGCGAAGCCGTGGGGGAAAAACCCTCCGAAGGCGGTGTAATTTTTTGCGCCGATGCGCGGAAAACCTAAGCCGAAGAGCAGCGCGGCGCCGAGGACGAGGAAAACTACGATGGTGACGACTTTGATCATCGCGAACCAGTATTCGATGGAGCCGAAATCGTCCACGCTGAGAGTGTTGACGTAAATCATGGCGAGGGAAAACCCGGCGATCCAGAGCCATGGCGGAACGTGGGGAAACCAGTATTGGCAGTAGATGGCGGCGGCGACGACTTCGCTGCCAACGACGACGACGAGACAGAGCCAGTAGGTGTAACGAACGGCAAAGCCGGCCCAGGGATGGAGATACATTTCGGCGTGGACGCCGAAGGCACCGGCGGTCGGATGCTCAACGGACATTTCCGCGAGGGCCCACATCACGGTTAGAGCGATAAAAGCGCCGCCAAGGAAACTGAGGATGACGGCGGGTCCGGCAAGTTTTACGGAGATCGAGCTGCCGAGGAAGAGTCCGGTGCCGATGGTGCAGCCGAGGCCGATCATGGCGACTTGGCGGGAGGAGAGTCCGCGACGGAGGCCGGCTTCGCGTGCGACTGGAGCGGCGGTGGTGCCAGCAGCGGTGGGCGAGGGCGCGCCTGGCGAGACGTCCGCCGCAGTTTCCCGAGGGGGCTCGTGGGAGTCGGTCATAGCGCGACATCGTAGCAGAACTGGGCTGGCGAAATTGTCGGATTGAAAGTTGGCTAAACAGTTGAGGGATTAGAACGTTTCGCTCAGTTTAAAAACGGTTTCTTTCGTGTAGCGCCGCAGGCATACTCATGCGATGTCGTCGGTTTGCCGTGGTGTGTTTGCTGGATCGCTTTTACGGGAATCCTGGGCCATGGGTTCTAACCACCGCATCTCGCTGGTGCGCGTTTTCCTTGCGGCTGCTTGCGGGTTTTTGCTTCTACTTGCGTCACCCCCCGCCCACGCGCAACTCTCCACCGACGAGCACCTCTCCGCGGAGCCGTTCTGGCCCACAAAGGCGGACTTTCCTCGCGATCAATATGTCCCAACGGGTTCCTGCGAGTCCTGCCATTCGAAAATCTGGGCCACCCAGAAAACCACTTCGATGGCCAACGCGGCCGAGCCCGTTAACCAATCGGGAATTCTCCACACCCATGCCAAAGTCAATTTTTCCGTCGGACGTTTCCATTACGAAGTAAAAACGGACGCCAACGGCAGCCGCTACGTCGTGACCGACGGCCAGCAGACCCTCACTTATTCCCTGGCTTGGGCTTTTGGGATTGGCCGCGTCGGCCAATCCTATCTCTTCAAAAAGGAAGACGGAGACTTTTACGAAGCCCGCGTCAGTTTTTTCGAGCCTCTAAAAGCGCTGGACTTTACCCCCGGTCGCGCCCTCAACTCTCCGAAAAATACTGACGAAGCCATGGATCGCAAAATTCCTCCCGCAGAAACCAAGAAATGCTTTTCCTGCCATACCACCGCCGCCATATTCAACGGCTTACTCGACGAGAAAAATCTGACCCCCGGCGTCCGCTGCCAGGCTTGTCACGGCCCGGGCGCGACACATGCTTCGGCCATGCAAGCGGCCCAGTTGGCTGGCGTGGCGGACGTCGGAGCCTCCTCTATTTTCAATCCCGACAAACTGCCGCCTGCCGACTCCGTCGATTTCTGTGGCGCCTGCCACGGGACATTCTGGGACGTCAAACTTTCCAAAATAACCGGTGTCTCCAATGTTCGCTCGCAACCCTACAGGCTCGAATCCAGTAAATGTTGGGAGAAGGCCGATGCCCGCCTCACCTGCATCGCATGTCACGACCCGCATCTGGCGCTCGACACCGAAGATGCGTCTTACGACCACGTCTGTCTGAGTTGCCATATCAACGTGCTCGGCGCGACGGCCACTGCCGACCATCCGGGTGCCGCTTGCCCCGTCGCTACAAAGAACTGCACCTCGTGTCACATGCCAAAAGTCTTCGTCCCGGAAATGCACGCAGACTTCACCGACCACCGCATCCGTATCGCAAGAAAGGATCAAGCCTATCCCGACTGAACCTTCATCGCCACTACGCGCTGGGAGCGCTCCTGGGGCCAATCGTGCCAACCTATGTGCATCATTACGACGCGTTCCATCGCTCGCAAGGGCCTAGCGGAGCGACATCAACTGATAAAACGTCATGAGGCCGAGCGCCGCGGCGGCACCGACGACAAGCGGTTCTTCACGGTTAAGTGTGCGTCGCCCGCGGCACGCTTGGTTCGCGGTTTAGTGTGGGTGGGAGCCGCCGCCGGAAGAGGCGGAGGAGCTTGCACTGGTGGACGATGATGGAGGGGGAGAATAGCTGGAGGTGCTTCCGCCGCTGGAGGAGCGGGAGGAGCTAGCGGAAGAACTGGAGGCGGAGGAACGCGAGCCGGAGTTGCTGGCAGCGGAATTGGAGGACCGGGAAGCGTTGCTTCTCGAGGCGGAGGCGGTCCCGGCGCGGTTAAAGGAGCTGGAGCCGCCGCGGGCAGATTGCGTGTGGACGCTACCCGCGGAGTTGGCACGAGCAACTACAACTTCTTTCGACTTGGCGCTTCCTGGATCGCGCACGGTGAAAGCGCGCAATTTGTAGTTATAGGAAATTTGCGGGCCGTAGTCTTTCCCGGCGGCAGAGGCTGTCACGATGGAGTTCGACGGATGCCACAAGTGGGCGTGAATTTCCGGGGCGGAGACGAATTGAGGGGCGGGAGTGAGGAGGCGATCCAATTCCCTGCCCGGGTTACTGACGAACTCAACCCTTTGGGATGCCGCCAAGACTGTGCGCTCGAGCGGTTCCCCGGGCTTCGTGGGCAGAAAGAGTACGCCGTTTTTCGCATTGAGCGGAGCTTTCCATTTGGAATCGTCGGGATGACGAGGGACGAATCCGATTTTCCCCGCGACGCTTACGAATACTGGATGTGGGCGGGGATATGGCGGGTGGATGGGTTGGCATTTTTTGCCCGGCGCGCAGACCGGATGGCGCACAACCATGGCGTAACCGCGGCCGCGTGGGATCCAAGCCTGATCGTAGCACCATTGGCGGCTCCAACCGCGCCGGAAGAGATTTTGATTTTGTGCGGACTCGAGGCGGGCCTTGAGTTGGAGGAGTTGGTCTAGTTCCGCCTGGGTGCTCGCGAGGTGGGAGAGGTGACGCACGGAGTAGGCGCCGCACTCGCCCCATATGGTTTCGGCGATATCGACAGTCGTGGGTTGAAACGTGGTGCTGGTGGCTTGCGCATTCGTAGATTGTGCCGATGTTGAGGCATTGGCGGTTGGCGCAGGCGATTGCGTTGATGGCAGGCTAGTAGCGTTGGCAGATTGGAGCGTCTGAGGGGTGGATCGCTCCCAGCAGGTTCCATAAGGCTCGCAGCTAAAGAAATCACCGTTGGAATAGAGGTCTGCGAGTCCGGGGACCGGAGTCGGAAGGCCGGAGGCTTGGAGAGCGGCAGAGAGCAGGGATGCCTTTTCTGTTCTACGGGCGGTGACCCACCGATCAAAGTCATCGTCTTTGATGGGAGGCGCGTCAATAGCCACAGCCGATTTCCCATTTACGACCGTGAATTCGCGTGGAGCAGCGTTCGCAGCGGCGACTAGCGCAGGGCGGGAAGCTTCGATTGGGGCGGGAGGCACGACGATTTCGCCGCCCTGAAAGGTGATGGATTGGCCGGAATTGACGTGAACGTCATCTAGCCCTTCGCGGAAGAGGTCTTCGGGAACGCCGCCTTGAAAGGTAATGGCGGTGACATTGAGATAAGAGTTGAGGCGCGCGAAGAAGGAACTAACCGGGGTGACTTCGATTTGATCCGTAGGAGTGATAATGAAAAAGTACTCGCTGGTGACAGGGCGTAAGGAAAAGGTGGCGACACCGGTGAGCAAATTCATGCGGGTAACAATTTTTTTGCCGGAGGAGATTTCCGGGAACGAGAGTAATGAGTTTTCCGCGAGGTAAGCGGTCGAACCATTTTCGAACTCGATTTCGGCGCGACCGTCGCCAGTAGCGACGCTTGCACCTTGTTCGAGAAGATCGCCGCGCTGTGCGAGTTCCCAAGGGCGATTGAGGTCGGGACGTTTGCCGTCACCTCGAGAAAGGCGAACGTCGCCAGAGACAGTGACGATACGGACTTCGCGGTCGGCGGCGTTGTTAGCAGCGAGAGTTATGGGTGTGCAAAAAGAGCCAATTAGGGAAAGCATTGAAAGGAAAGAGGAGAAGCGAGGGCGGGCATGGATCATGGAGATCTCCAACGAAACGTGGCCCACTCATCGGACGTGTGGCGATGGTCTGCGGTTTCATCGGGAGATATAACAGAGAGATGTGTGCTGGGCATCGAAAAACGTAGCAGCGCTGTGCCCAGTGCCACAGAACTGGCGAGACCGATACTTTAGTAAAAACATGGAGAGAAAGAGCGGCTCCCTTTGCAAAACTAACGCTGTCGCAATCGGAAGGTCTACGTAGGAGGCTAAGGCTTTTTGACGATAAACGGTCCAAGTGACGTCACCTGCAGGCGGGTAGCGCTGGAAGGTATTGGCGTCCGCTCCTGCGATGGCGACACGAATCTGATGACCCTTGCGCAAAAGGACCGAGGTCGGCCACATGCAGAATTCGAGTTCGGCGGGTTCACCGGGACTAAGCGGTTGTGCGTCGTGACGAGAGCTGCTGGATGCCTTGGCCTTGCAACGTGAAGCGTACGTTCCTCCATGCGTGCCGCTGCGGTTCGCCGCGCGCAGCTCTCCTTCATCGAGATACGTGACCCGGCCATCGGGCGCGACGTCTTCCAAGTAGGCAAAGAATGCGCCGTCTGTGGCGGTGGAGGACACTTCGAGGACCACCAACGGAGGGCCGGAGATTTCTGTGTCGGCAGGCAACGGCGCGCCAGTATAAATGAGGAGTTTGCGATCTTCGCTGAGCCGGCCGGGGTACAGAATCTCGAGATTCAATTCGGTCATCCAGCGATTGTTCTTGCCGGTACATGCGTCGAAGTTGACGGAATAGGTGTCGCTTGCGGAGTCGGGCGCGGGGAGCGTGGGCCTCAGTTTGTGGTCCGCGTCAAAGTACAGTCTGGTTGGGGCGTCAAATCCCTTGGGCGGCCAGATTTTGGTGTCGTGCCACTGGCGCCCATGGTGTAGTAGTGGATGCTTGACTCCGTAACGGCCGAAACGTCAGGACGGAGCAGACCGTCGAAGAAATCAGCCATCGTGCGGTTTTGTTCTTCTACCGACGGCTCGGGAAGGGAATGCTGATCGCGAGGGAGGAAGGGATCGGCGTTGAAGGCTAAGTCGTGTGTAAAGGCGCCCATAATAAGCTGTTGGGGATTATCGAGAGTGGCGTAACGCGAAAGCGCGCCATCACAAACGGTGGCGTCCAGCCAACCGCACCAAATTTGCATCGGTACGCGTGACGATGCGATCTGCGAGCGATGCCCGAAAGGACTCATTTCCGCAAATGTAATAGCGGACCCTTTGCTCAAGATTATGGGGTCATCGCGAAACTCAACCTTTGCAAGTTGCTCTGCGGGATAACGGTTGTGGCGCTGAGCGAGGATTTGGGCCAGTTGCTTGCCACCCGAATCGGCGTCAACGCGCTTTACACCCCTGACGAACTTCGCATCCCACCAGCAACGGAGATTGCTGAGACCCTTGGAGACGCAAATATCACTGCGCGCTTCGACGTTGCGGACCAAATCGCTCCAGGATTACACGAACGTCTGGTTGTAAACGCCACCGGGGAATACGAGCGAGCCAACGTCGAAATGATTGGAGAACGTTGCAACCCCTTTCAGCGAGGGCGAGTTCGCGACCGCGGTTAGTTCTGCGGTGTCTCCCTCATAAGAGTTGCCGAACGTTCCGACATTGGCGTTGGACCAGGGCTGTTGCCCGGCCCAGGTGACGAGATCGCCCAAGTCGGAAATCTCTTCCGGCGAATACTCCACTTCGCGATGGCCGCCGCTGGCACCGCTGCCGCGAGCGTCGGCCACAATGACCACAAAGTGGCGGCGATTCAAGTAGTCGGTCTGTTCGTCGCCCGGACCGTGAGGGTCAGCCTGCTTCAAGGCCACGGCCAGCCGGTAGGCCCGTCCGAATTGCCCATCACGGCCGTAACGCGTGGTTCGGAGGAGGACTGGGAGGCGCTGTCCGGGCTGAAAGTCTTGCGGAAGCCAGACGTCAAGAGCGATCGGCACGGCATCGCGCATTTTCACATATTGCGAGGTGTTTCGGCGCACTCCCGCAGGAGTCAATTCTTCGCCGGGCAGGCGCGTGCGCGCGGCCAGAATTGTGAGCGTAACCGCGATCAAGGCGGCTAGACCTACAAGCCCAAAACCGAGACGCTTTGCCCAACCAGACATGCGAATTCCTATGATCGGGGAACGAAATTACGGGGAGTATAGAATCTTTGTCTCTGGAACCAAAACCTTTCGTCGCCCTCTTTGTGGAGATTCATTGGCGCCGAAAAGAAGTCAAAAAAACGAGCGACTTTTTTTGGGGAGGTGGGTTGTGGCGGGCAACCGTTGGTGTTGCCCGGGTGTGTCCAGCGAGGGCTGCGGGTAGTGCTGCCGGTGCGGCGGCCATATGTTCTGGGCCGTTGGTTGCGAAAAACGACCATTGGGAGGAAGACCATGAAACGACTCATCGGCAGCTTGATGGGAGCAGCAGCGTTGCTGGTGTCGGCAGGGGTGATCCAAGCCCAGGATCAACTGGTGCCGGCCGGGACGCTACTACAGTGCACCCTAAACGAGCCGAATTTTTCGTCGGCTACGGCAGCAATCGGGGACCCGGTGTTGTGCCATTTGCGGACGACACAGGAGTTCGGCAGGCCATTGTTCCCGAGGGGGAGCATGCTTGGCGGGCATCTCGAGGCGGATAAAGAGCCGGGACACTTTGTTGGAAAGGGGTACCTGAAGATTACGTTTGACCGGGTAATCCTGCCGGGCGGGGATTTGCCGGTGCCAGCAAAGGTAATCCAAGCGCGGGGATATAAGGTGGATAAGCAGGGTGCCATCGACGGGAACGGCCATGCCACGCGGGACGTGGTGGAGTGGTTGTTTCCGCCATTGTGGCCGTGGAAAGTGGTGAGCTTGCCGTTCCGCGGACCGCGCCCGACGCTGAAAGGCGAAGAGCCGCTGCAATTGCGATTGATGGATGACATCGTGATTCCGCGGAGTCTGGCGCAGTTGGCGCATCCGGACCGCCCGCCGTACGCGCGATCGAGCAGCTTTAACGCGGCACCAGCGGAGACGAATGGCGTGCAGCTGGCCCTGGCGACGCGGACAACGACAGGCGCGGACGTGCAGGTGGCGGCGGCGACTGTTGCGGCCGTTAACACACCGGTGATGACGACGACCGCCAACGTACAGGTTCGCACGGCGCTGCCAAGTGAGGTGCAGCCGGGCGAGCGATTCACGATGCTGGTGCTGAATTCAAACCAATTGATCGAAGTGAACAAGTATCACCGCGAAGGCGACTTGCTGATTATTCAAGATGTGCAAGGGCGGACCGGATCGTTGAACATGAGCGACGTCGATTGGGTGCGGACGTCGGAGATGACGGGGAAATTGCGTAGCGTAGATGCGCCGCAGATTTCGCGTCAGCTGAATTAATTGACGGGCGAAGAGTGAAAAAAGTTTAGAGATGTGACGCAGCCTGTTGTGGTTGGCGACAGGACGATGCGGGTGTGTGCGCGTCGCAAAAGAGCCACGAGAATTTATCAGCGCGCGTGGCTTCGGCGAGCGCAATCAATTGTTGCGAGACATGCTTCCATTCTCCGTCGTAGCCTTGCCAGATGCCCTCCGGATATTGTGCCGAAGCGGCGGATGCGGTGAGGAATAGAAAAAGGAAAAGCGCGAGTGTTTTCACGATGGGACTCCTTTACGGCCCGGCGCTTGCCGGCGAGGAAACGCCAAGCCATTCTAAGCGCCTCTTGAGATTGTCCGACAGACCGCGGTTCACGTGCGAAGCGCAGCAAGACTCTTAGACCATCCCCGAAGCGCGCTATTGAAGGGGCTGCCAGGCGCGACATTGGGAGACGGTGATGGCCGCCGTCAGCGGCGCAGGATCAGTTTTCGAACGAATTACGCCATCGGAAGTGGAGCAGAAGGAACGAGTGCCGGTGTTGGTGTCGACCGGCGTGGCGACGGCCACGAATTCTTTGCAGAGGTGAAGTTTGCAGATGGCGGTGACGCGAAATTGGTAGCCGGATTTCGTGCACCAGGCGTCAGCGGTGCAGGATGGCTGAGCTAAGGGTTCGCCGACGAGACCGGCGTGTTGCGGGGTTGCGGTATCGCTTTTTTGAGGGTCTGGGCCGAGGGTGGCGAGATCGGACGCGAAGCCGCGCTTTGGGTACGTGGCGGCATAGGTGACCTGAGCGGTGTTGATGGCGCGGAGACTGCCGATGGCACTGGCTTCGTTGGCAGCGACTCTGGAGCGGAGAAGATTGGGAATGGCGACGGCGGCCACGACGCCCACGACGACGCCGAAGTCCCACGCTTGGCCGCTACTGGATGTGCGAATAGCGGTGTCGTTGGCGTAGACGCCGACGACGACAGGAGGAGAGTCTTTGGAGTTCTTGACAAAAATGTCGGACAAGCCGGGCGAGAGCTGGCGGGCTTGTAAAGCGGCGATGGCGACGGGATTTTCGTAAAAGAGCATAGAGGAATCGAGGGAATGGCCGGGAGGAAGAGCGGCGAGGAATTTTTTGGATTTGGCGAGGGATTCGCCGGAAGTGTGAAGGGCCAGGGCGGCGGAGACGGCGTCGTGAGTGGGAGCGGCAACGAGATAACCGTCAGAGAAAGCGTAATGGATGTCGGTGAAAGATTTACCGGTGGGGACGTGGACCGCGTAATAGGTGGAGCCAGTGTCGTCGGAGTGAGTGATTTGAAGCTGCGCGAGTGAAAGAAGGGCGGTGAGCGTTCGCTGGATCTGTACGGAATCGTTGACTTGCAGGATGGCTTTCCAGGCTGGCGGGTTGGCATTGAGGCTGTCGAGTTCGAGGGTGAGCTCGCCGGTGAGATGGCTGAGCAGATCGTCTTTAAGGCTGATCTTCAGGAGTTTTTCCATCTGCGTGACGGCGGCGAAGGGGTTGGAAGCTGAAGAGCTGAAAAACTTTTGAGCGTCGTCAAACATCTTTGCCGGTTGGACCAGGACGATACTGGTGGCGATGACGGAAGTAGGAGAGACAAAATCGAGGCTGCCGAGCGGGGCGGGGCTGGCCAGCCAGGATGCGAAACCGTGACGAGGAGCGGTGAAGCTGACTTCGGACTGGCTGACGAGTTTGCTTTCGACAGTGGTGTGATCCCAGATTAAATATTTCATGTCGGCGAAGCCGGACTGCTGAAGACTGGCCTGGCTTTGTGGAGTGCCGACGGGAACTTGTTTGAGGACTTTTTGCAGGTCGGCGGCGACGAGCACGGTGATGCCATTGGCGTATTCCTTGGCGATGCGCCGGGCGAAAGGAGCGTTAACGAACGGAAGGTTGTCTTTGGCGAGGTGGGAGTTGAAGTCGCGCAGCGCGGCAAGATCGGAGGCGGCGATGACGAAGTCAGGGCGCACGAGAACGATGAGATCTTCCGCAGGGTGATTCGAAGCGGATTCGAGATCGCGAGGATCGAGGACGCGAACGGTGGAAGCGGGCTTGGATTTATCGGCGAGTTCGTTCAGCCATTGTTGGAGGACGGGTTTTAGGCCGGGCTTTTTGATTTCGGCGATCATCAAAAGTTTGGGATGCTGAGGATCGTCCACGGTGCCGGCCAGGACGACTTCGTCACCGAGGAACGAGTCGATGTAGGACAGTTTTTCGAGGGAATGTTCAATTTTTGGGCCGGAGACGGAGGCAGGGCCGTGTTGCCACCAGTCGCGGAGAGCGGGGCTGTCCTGCAGTTGTTGGTGGAAAATTGCGAGCCACTGCTCGATGGCATCGCCGTAATTGGAGAAGGCAATATAGCTGATAGTGGATTGCGGCAAGAGCGCAAGAAGATGGCTTTCAGTGCGGGGTGGCGGGAATCGGAGATGCTGGAGTTTTTCGGATAGTTGACCGATGTCGGCGACGGGGTATTTCGAAGGATCTTGTGACCATTGAGGGGCGGGAGGCTGTGGGTGCTGCGGAGTTTGCGCGAGGCAAGCGCCGGCAAAGAAAAAAATTGCGGTGATACCTGCGGTAGTTTTGAACGAGTGACGGCGTGCTGGAGAGAGGATCGGCGCGTGTGCCATGTGTTTTTTGCTCCAGTCCCGGGGAAATTCGGGACATTTTGTTCGGAGTAGCTTCAATAATTAGCAAGTATAAGCAGCAATGCAGAGTGGACGTGCAGGTTTGAAGGACATACTTGTCGGATATCGAACGTATGGGCAGCAGACAAGGGTGAACTTTATATGTGTGCCAGCCGGGGTTATGCGAAACGTGCGGATTTGAAAATCCGCATTCCCGATAGATTGATTCGTGTCATTCTCAACGGCAGCAACCGCAGCGCAAAGGAGCCATTGCGATGTCACGCCGGCTGATCCTATTACTGGCATTTTTGCTACTACCCTTTGGGGCGAACATTTCCAGAGCACAAGGCGACGAAACGAAAATTATCGCTCTCGAGAATTTGTGGAACCAGATGCAAATTAATCATGATGCAGACGCCATGGGGAAATTGCTGGATAGCGACTTTGTGCTGACGGATTACGACGGAACGGTGATGAACAAGGGACAATTTCTCGAGTCCATTCGCGACAAATCCACGCAGTTGACCGTGGAGGTTTCCACGGATATGAAGCTGCATACGCACGGAGACACGGTGGTAGTGGTTGGAGCGACGCACGAAAAAGGAACCGAAAAGGGAAAAGCGTTTTCGCATTCTGGACGTTTTACGGATACGTGGATCAAGAAAGACGGGCAGTGGCTGTGCGTCGCCAGCCAACTGAGCCTGCTGGGGAAATAAGTTGGATAATGCTAGTGCTTGACGAAAATTGACTTGGGAATCATGCAATGGATGCCTTTGCGGATGTCCACGACTTGCGAGACCCGGCAATCACCAACCATGGACGTCAGGGCGTAGGCTTCTTCGCGGGTCATGGGCACCATTTTTTGCTCGGCGAGAAAATTAACGGTTTCGCGCACGGCGATTTTCATGGCTTCGTTTAGGTCTTCGTCGAAGCCCAAGAAAATATAGTTGTCTGAGGTTTCCACGCGCGGCCACGCTATGTGCAGATCTTTGCGCACGATGGGCTCAATTTCGATTTCTTTGTAGGAACATTCGAGGGCCGTGAGATTTACTTCGCCGTTGCCTTGCAAACAGTGCGAGTCTCCGGTCCAGATCAGCGCGCCTTTTTGGAAGACTGGAAAATACAATGTGGAACCCTCCTGCATCTCGTTCACGTCCATATTGGAGCCATTTTTCCACGGGCGCAGCGTGCTAGTGCGGCCTTTCGCGTCGTGGATGGGCGGTCCGGCTTTTTCTTTCGGTTCGTTGGGATCGGGACCGACCGCGATGGTGCCGGGAAACGGATGAAGGTGAAGGACGATGCCCGGCTTGAATTCGGTGGTCATGTTTTTCGTATCGAGAGTGAAATATTGCACGTGGCCCTCGGGAAATTCCGAAGCCAGCAGGCCAATCGTCGGAAATTGTTTGCCGGGAAGATTGAAGTTGAAGCCGGAATCTTTCATGACGATTTTCTTGATGCGAATTTCCAGCGTATCGCCAGGTTCGGCGCCGTTCACGTAGATCGGCCCGGTGACGGAGTGCGGACCGCCGCCAGGATTGGCGAGGCGGAGCTTGACGATTTCGTCCATGGAAACGCCGGGCTTGATTTCATCCATGGCGTGGCGCAGGGTTTCGATGGAGACGGTGTCGCCGGAGTTGACGATGAGTTTTGGTTTCTCCGCGGGATCGAACCAGCCCCACTGTGCGGTCTCGGGAGTCGCCGGCAGTACGTAGTGCTGGCCGGAGGGCTTTTGTTCGGCACTCTTTGTTGAGGTAGTTTGCGCCAACGCTGCGGTGCACAGTGAAGCCGTTGCGAGCAGCACTACAGCGGTTGAGGTTTGCTGCGCTGAGAGCATCGCTTTCTCCTTTTTCTTGAATCCTATGGACGCAAAAGTATAAAAGGATACGCGCTTCGTGGTCACAAAAAAAACCGCAGTGCTCGCTTCGAAAAACTGATGAGTCGTTTCGCGTAGCTTAATTACCAGCAGGCCGCGGAATCAACGCGGCACCCAGGTAGGATGGCGGGTGAAGAGACCATTGACGAAACCCATTTGGTAAACGATGAAGAGACCGAAGGCAAGACTCAATAGGCCGGAAGCTATGCCCATGGCCCGGTTGAGGCGCGCGAAGCGGCTTTCGGAAAATTTGAAAGGCACGGCGATCGCTGCGGTAATGACCATCATGCCCGCTACCGTGCCGATGCCGAAAACCAGAAGATAAAGGATGGCCCATGACGGCACACGAATCGTGGTGAGCACTAACAAGGCGACCGCAGCCGAACCGGCAAGTCCGTGCACGATACCGATGGCCAGCGGGCGCAGCATTTGATAGAGGCCGAGATGGCCAAAATTGCGGGCAAGCCAGCCGCTGGACGCCTGTTCTTCGGAGACCGCCAGGTTTGCTGGGGCGTGGTAGTGAACATGCGTGTGAACCAGGTCTCCATGCGCGTGAAGATCCGCGTGCGCGCCGGTTGCCGGCGCGAAATTCTCTCTAATCCAGCTCATCATTCCGGACAAGTTCAGAATTCCCAAAAACAAAAGCATCAGCCCGACTGAAAATTCCATGGTCAGTCCGACTCTCGGAGGAATCACCAGTCCGAAAAGAATGATGGCGGAACCGACCAGCAGGATGGTGAGGGTGTGGCCGAGTCCCCACAATACGCCGATTATCGCCGCGTGGCGGATGCTGCGCTGCCGGCTGACGATGGTGGTAACGGCGACCACGTGGTCGGGATCCGTTGCGTGACGCATACCAAGAAAAAAGCCGAGCGCGATGATGGACAGGAGCGAGATCATTTTCGTCGGCGTTTGGGGGGCACGCTGGCCACCATGCGAGCGCGCGGGCGTTCGCGCTCTGGGTATTGCGGACTATCCGTCAAGAACTTCGCCAGCGTTGGGCGGAAATTTCAAATTTCCATTCCATGGCGCAGTCTGACGTTTCGCGCAGCACCGCCTCGTAAAATTCTACCGCCACTGCGCCTCAGCCTCGCAGCCCGTTCAATTCGTCGCCGCTTTCGCTTTACGGTGCGCGTCCGACGACTCCCGGAAATTCCAATGTTTGTGATTCACGCGGACATCCGCGACGTCTTCCGCAGAAAACGGTATCTCGTTATAGCCGCGAACTTCGATTACATAGCCCTCGCTGGTTGCCACCTGGTCGAAAGATTCTCCATTTTTCAGTTCCACGGAAACGACCTGATACCCCAGGCCGGTCTCTTTAGCTTCTTTTAGCCGATCGGCGAAATCACTAGGAATTGGGACTAAACGTTTCATGAATTACCTCTTTAAGATGGCTGGGAGTTTAAGATGGCCGGGAGAACCCACACTGTACACCCGCGCGCGTATGCTGGCAAATCCGCGGAGGCGAACCATAGGCGAACAGAAAAGCGACTCAGCTGCACTTCAAAACGCGCAATGTCTCGCCATTTTTCTATTTTTTATTTTGGTTTGCAGGGTTTGCGAAACGACGCAAACCGCCAGGCGAGGCCTACGAGCGAGTACGCAACGCACTACCAATCGGAATAAATCCGTCTCCGCGATTTATTTGACGGTGCTTAACGATACCAATTAGACGTTTGCGGCAGATGAGGAGTTGTCCGGCAGAGCAATCCAGGGCCCGGCATCACCAAGCGAGACGAAAAACCTCAAGTTTCGGTTGCAGGCCGCGTTTGCCAATTCTCCGCGCCGGCGCTGGGCGCTGCTTTTCGGATGGCCTCTTCACTGATGGGTTTGCCGACGAAGTGGCAGAGAATCTCAGATTTCTTGCCCCACAAAAATCCCAGCGTGCGCAAGAACCGGGCGGAGCTGTCAAACCACAAATCGTCGCTCTCCAATTTCGTAACGCACCGTTTCCAAAGCTTGTTCGCGCCCTTCACTTTGAATTCGCGATCGATAAAGGTGGCGTTTTCTTCCAGCACGCTCCAGCCCCAGGGACATGTGATGGTGTACCACGCCACTTGGCTGCACATCGCGTATCGCGCATTGGCCGCGCCTTCCCGCGTCGCTTCGCGGCTTTGGCAAGTGCCGGCGGCAGGGTTAATCGTGAACACCATATTGGTGTCATGCGTGTAAATCTGGAAAGGCTCGATCCTCGACAAGACGATCTTGCTAAAGCGTTTGCGGAGCGCCGCCAGCAACTTGTTTACCGCCAGGCGAATTTTATCCTGGTCCACGCTCGGTGGTATGGGATCGATGGCCAAATTCTTGAAATCCGCTTCATATTTGGCGACGGCTTCTGGCGTCCGGAATTTCCGTTCCGCGGAGTCCCATACGTCCCCGGGATACATGAAATTTACCCCAGGCAAATTCATCTCCATCACCCGCGCCGGAGTCATCACAAACCGGTTCATCCACGCGTTTTCGTTATTGCACGCGTAACCGAAACTGGCAAACGGTACGGTAGCTTCCGGTTTCAGCGTCAAAATGCCGTACTTCAATTCACGCATTTTTTGCGCTACTGCGCCGGTTTCGTCGGCGCGATTGCCAATCCAGTGGGCGATCGAAAATTGCATGAAAAACAGTGTAGGCTGCCCGACCAATCTCCGGATGTAGCGCAGCGTGGCATCCGTGCACACGCAATCGTTCATGTTCAAAATGCATTCGCCTTCGCTCTTAACGGCCAGGAAAGATTCTGTAGCACCCACGCAACCGCACAGAACTTCGAAACCCGGCCGCAGTGTTTTCCAGCGATATTGCGGAAGCTCGATAATGTTTCCAAATCCAAGTTTCTGAAGGCTCTCAACGACGCGCGGAGAACTGTGCCGCTGATGGAGGATGGTCATGCGCCGGCGTTCCGTTTCCGGAATGGCTCTTAGGGTAGGAAAGTGCAGATGATCGGGATGCTGGTGCGAGATCCAGATAAATTGCACGCGCTCCAACGGCACTCTCGCCGAGGGGCTATGCAGCGCCAAGCAATCGTTGAGGATTTTTCCTGCAGTCCAAGGGTCTGTCCAAATGCTCGCGGCTTTCGCCTCCAGCAGGATACTGGCGTGATTGACGAACGTGATCTTCATGGAGCCCGCTAACGGATTCTCTATACCACTTCTGTTCGTAGCGCCGCAAGCGCTTGCTTCGGTACCGCGAAGTGTAATTAACCCGGGTCTGGCCGGTATTGCGCGCCGATAAACGCGGCGTAACATTCTCGCGTAGCCTCAACCGGTTCCTCTCCAACGGAGGAAGACCCAGGTGATTTACGCGTCCGGATATGCGGACCGCTAGCCAGATGCGGGCGATTTGCGAGGGAACCGACAATTTCTGCAGAAACCGGTAAGCTTGCGGGATCGTGGACCATGTCTGCGGAAGCGAGGGCTAAGATTTCGGCGGCTGCAAAGAAAAGGTGGGCGAAGGTTAAACGGTAGCATGCCAACCTAATTTCGCCGGCGCCTCGGGGACTCTGCATTCATTAGCTTTGGCAACGGGCACGCGCGGGTGCGGCACTCTCAGCGATGCGAGACGGGTCGCTGGGTTTTCAGTATCACGAAGGCTAGCGCCCCGACGACGAGAGCTGATTCAATCCAATACAAGCCGGGAGTACCTTTGAACAAAAAGGCCGTGGCGATGATTGCGAACGCCCACATCAGCGACCACACAATGCTTGAGGTCTCAACGCGCTCTTGAGGATTCATATGGGTACTGTACCACTTCACTTTGATGTGTGCGGTTAACTTTAGCCGCCGATGTGAATATTCGGACCGCGATTCGTCTAGGCAAAAACATGCCCCGTGGTCTTCGCCCCAGCGTTGCCGGGCTCGTGGACGGCTTAACCAGAGCCCGTTCGAATAAAAGACCCTGCAGCAACGTCAAGAACCCGGATTGGGCGACAGCGAAATATTCCAGGTAGGTGGGCCTGAGAGGTCGAGCGTGGCCTTATTATCGTTCGCCTGTCTCAATGTCCACCGCGCCGCGCATGCTCGGTGCAAAGGAACGCTTTTAGCATTTGCATCGGGTAACCAGACGCCATTCTCCGGCGTCACTGGGTCGTCTTGCTTCTGGCACTCTACGCAGGTTGGGTCCACGAGAGCCTCCAAGTGAAATAATATTGCGGAATTCTACGATTGCACCTCTGGAGACTCCCATCGGGTGATTCCTGTATCAGGATTCTGTATTTTGTCATCGATGATGTCGAAAAACGTAACGTAAACGGGGCGTTACCGAAGAGACGGCTCGCGCAGTTCAGACCTCTAAGATAGCTTTAAAGAAGTGACCCGTATCGAACCTCGTGCACTAGTCTGAGTACGGGGCGAAGCGATGAGAAGAACCGGGACTCATTTCGCGCAAATCGACATAGCCGTCGCTCAACATAGGGCAGAAATTTACGCGGCGAAGAACGACGGACGAGGCCGCATCGTAAATCAAACTGCTGCGTCGAAAGAAGCTGTCGTTAGATGCCTGCGGGACGGCGAGAAGTCTTTGAATGACCTTTTTCGGTCCATACCCATACGGTACGACAAGTTGCAACGGTTAATGGCACAGCTAGTGAAGGAGGGCGTCATCGAGCGACGATGGGTCGATAGCGGCAGTCATCGGAAATATGTTTACAAATTGACGGCGTAGAAATTCGTGCGTTCCTCGCGCTTTAGCGTCCGTTCACTATATTCAATCTTAGTTGTTCGGTGCACTCAGCGATTTCGTCGTCTAGCTTTTTTATCTCTTGTCCCATGCGGGCATTATTGCGTCTCGTGCGGTACCTCAAACCCGAGATATTCCACCGTGTACGCGAGCGAAAGAGTCACGTTGCATCATGCGGCTTCCTCAGCGCTCCTCCTTCACAACATCTTTTGCTAATTTGTCGTCTCTCATTCTGACAAACTTCGAGTGCCTTAAATGGTCCGCCCGTCCACACTAAAAACCCGATTTTGCGCCACGAGCTTGCCGAGGATGTACCGAAATGGTTGGCACTCGGTCTCCCCGTAAATCAAATGGGAAAACAGCTGGCCTTCTGTGGTGTCCGGCGTCACTTCGCCCTTGTGGAAAACGTTCCGGGGATCGGGATCACCCCGGAATGAGTGATCGACATCCCCCGGATTAAGTGATCGGCATGAGCCCGGAACGCTGATCGGCATCGTCCGGAATCCGCAATCGGCAACTTTGCCTGCCCATCCTAACTTTGTACTCAGGCATTAAGACTCCGTCTTGGGTTCCGCTTGGAATCGTTGCTATTCTTGCGCCGCGATTTCTTCGACCTCTCCACGTAGGCCACTCAGATCAGTTTCGGCCTCCTGCACGAAAAACTTTTCGATTGCGGCAAACAACTGGTGTGTTCTGATCGGCTTCGAAACATAACCGTCCATGCCCGCAGTGAGGCAGCGTTCCTGGTCCCCCACGAGTGAATGGGCGGTCATAGCAATTATTGGGATGTGACCGCCTGTCGACTTCTCTCTTTCTCGAATCGCGGCGGTGGCCTCGAAGCCGTCCATTTCGGGCATCTGAATGTCCATCAAGATGACATCGAAAGACTCCTTTTCGAATGCAGCAAGTGCATACCGGCCGTTAACGGCGACGGTTACCGTGTAGCCACGCTTCTCAAGCAGCCGGACCGCTAGCATTTGATTTACGGCGTTGTCCTCCGCCAATAGCACCCGCAATCTCTTTTTGATTTCTCGCAACGTATGGCGGGTGACCAAAGGAACGCTTCTCTTGTTAGGTTCTTCGTTCAATACGCTGCAGATCGCGTGCAACAGCTCCCCCTGCCGAATGGGTTTTACTAGGTATGCGGAAATCCCCAGCTGCCGGCACCTTGCCGCGTCCCCGAGGTGCCCCGCCGACGTCAGCATCATGATCGTGGCTCCGACCAACTCCGGATCTTTCTGAATCCCCTCAGCCAGCGCAAACCCGTCCATCTCTGGCATTTGCCCATCGATCACAATGAGGGGAAACGGATGCCCTAGACTCTTCGCCATCTCGAGGGCCTTGAGCGCTGCCTGGCCGGATTCGACCCCTGTCGGCTTCATCCCCCAACGGCTCAGCATCCCACACAAGACTCGTCGGTTTGTACTGTTGTCATCCACGATCAGCGCATGGAGATCGCGTAGCTGTTCGGGTTGAAGAAAAGCAGGGTGAGCGCGAGTCGTGGTCTGCACGGCTAACTGCACGGTGAAGTGGAACGTGCTACCTTGACCAATTTGGCTTTCCACCCAACAGTTCCCGGCCATCATGTTCACAAGTCGTGTACAAATCGTCAGGCCCAATCCGGTGCCACCGTACTTGCGTGCCATCGAACCATCTGCTTGAGAGAAGGCTTCAAAAATCGTCTTCTGCTTCTCAACGGGTATACCTATTCCCGTATCCTTCACACTAAAGTGCAGCGAAGTGCTGCTCAACGTTTGAGATTCCTCTTTAATGCCCACAAAGACTTCCCCGAAATCCGTGAACTTGATCGCGTTTCCAATCAGGTTGACTAGAATCTGACGAATCCGCCCGGGATCACCCAGTAGCGCTTCCGGTACATCCGGCTGGACCTCGTAGATAAGTTCTAGTCCTTTCTGGTGCGCTCGATAGCTAACGGCCTTCATTGTTTCACCGAGACTCTCACGCAGATCGAACGGGATTGATTCAAGTTCCAGTTTCCCAGCTTCAATTTTAGAGAAGTCCAGAATATCGTTGATGATGGAAAGCAGCGACTCGGCGGAAAGCTGCACGAGCCCGAGATGCTCGCGCTGTTCAGGGGTAAGTTCCGTGTCCAGCACCAATTCCGTCATTCCGAGAATTCCGTTCATCGGCGTCCGAATTTCGTGGCTCATCGTCGCCAGGAATGTGCTCTTTGCTTCGTTGGCCGCTTCCGCCGTTAGTTTTGCTCTTTTCAGTTCCGCTTCGGTGTGTTCCCGCTGGAGGATCTCGCCTCGTAATTCCGCGGTGCGCTGGTCCACCAAGACCGAGAGTTGGGACTTCTGCTCGTGGATGCGCTGAACACGCGAACGATACAGGCCCCATCCGCATATACCGGTGGCTAGTGCGCAGAGCACATAGAAGAGATAGGTTTGATCGAAATGCGGCTGCAGAGACAAAGCCATAGTCGTTTCATGGGGATCGCAAACTCCATCTCTGTTGCAGGCGATGACGCGAAAGGTGTAGCTGCCTGGTGGAATGTTGGTGTAGTAGGCCACCCTGCGCGTGCCGGCATCCACCCAATCTGCATCGAATCCAGAAAGTTGAAATCGGAAGTGCACCTTTTTGGACTCGTCGAAGCTCAGGCCGGCAAAATGAATTTCCAAGTCGCCCTTTCCAGGCAGCACGCTGAGTACATTCTCCGGAGCGATGGAGCGTCCGTTAGCCACCAGGCTTTCGATGACCGCGGGCGGCGGCAAATGATTCACTAGCAAATGTGCCGGGTCTACCCATGCAACGCCCTTGGTGGTGGCAAAATAGAGACTTCCATCCTGGCCCTTCCAGGCCGAAGGCCATCCTCCACTGGTGCAGATACTGCTCTTCATCCCATTTGCGACACCATATTCATGCGCATGCACTCTGGTCAACTTCCCGTCCGCAAGACCGTCCAGCTCCGCCTTGCTGATTCTAGAGATGCCGCGGTTGCTCGAGAGCCATAGATCCCCTTCATCGCTTTCCACAATTTCGGAAATCACATCGTCGGTGAGTCCGTCCTTGGTCGTATATTGGCTGAACTTTTCGTTCTTCAACCGAAACAAGCCGTCACCCTCGGTTCCGATCCACAACGTACCTTTCGAATCTCCATAGACTGCCGAAACCGCTTCGTCGGTAAAGCCATTGCGGGCATCGTAGGTAAGGAATTTGGAAGCACTCAATCTTGTCAGCCCGTGAGATGTGCCGATCCACAGGAAACCATCGGGTGTCGCCACAACATCCAAGATTACGTTGCTGGAAAGGCCATCTAGCGTCGTATACGTCCGCTCGGCGCTTCCAGCAATCTCTACAAGGCCGTTGATCGTGGCAATCCACAGATGATTGTTTGCATCTTCCGCGAAGCCCATGACTACGTTTGAGGGCCAACCGCTCTTGGTGCCAAACAACGTGAACTTTCCGTCCTTTAGGCGGCTCGCGCCACCGCCATCCGTCCCAATCCATAGAGCTTTTTCATGGTCCAAATAGAGCGACCGGACAACGTTGTTTTTAAGGCCGCTTCTTGCCATGAAATTCGAAAACTCTCCGTTCTTCCAGTGGCTAAGTCCTCCGTTCGTGCCTGTCCACAAGCCGCCGGCTCCATCACCAATGACAGTCCGCACATAGTCATCGCTCAGCCCCGACTCGCGGCCATAAGTGTCGAAGCTGACCTTTCTGAGTTGATCGAGGCCACCGCCGTCAGTGCCGACCCAGATACTACCCTCGGCGTCTTCGGCGATAGATAACACGACGTTATTCGTCAAACCCATTTCTGAATTGAAAATTCTAATCGCGCCATTCTTCAGGCAGTTTAGACCGCCGCCGTCTGTGCCAATCCACAAGTTCCCATCGCGGTCCCCATGAAGCGATAGCACTGCTGCGTTCGAAAGCCCATTGTTGGTGGTGTACAGCGTGAATTTCCCCGACTTCAATCGTGCCAGGCCTCGGTTCGTTCCGATCCATAGAGCGCCGTCTGCGTCTTCGAAGAGCGAAGAGATCGAATCACTCGGCAATCCGTTCTTGGTGTCGAAGACTACGAATCGTCGGCCGTCCCAGTGGTCTAGTCCGCCATCGTCAGTTGCCACCCACAAAGTTCCGTCGGAGGCTGACAATAAGGCTGCAATTGTGTTGCTCGAGAGACCTTGCTTCGTGGTGAGAACCGTGAGCTTGCCGTCTGTCAAGTGCCCAAGCCCGCCACTCTTGAACCCGATCCACATGCTGCCATCCCGATCCTGCTGGATGGACGTGACATCTTCACCGCCGATAACATTCGCAGTCGGATATACAGTGAATTTGCCATTTTTCATCCCGATGAGGCCACTGTCGCGGGTGCCGATCCACAAGGTCGCATCGCGACTTTCATACAGCACTTCTACATAGTTGATCTTGATCCCGCCGTCGTTAGTGGTCTTGAAGACATCGAAGTGGAGCCCATCAAACCGTGCCAGGCCCCTCTCTGTTCCCACCCAGAGAAAGCCGTCACGCGTCTGAAGGATCGTTTGCACGGAATCCTGCGGGAGACCTTCTGGCGCTTGCCATGCTTGGTGGCCGTAACCTTGGATCGCGTTGTATGGATAAGCCTGGCCGCCGCTCGCAACTGGCCCTCCCAAAAAAATCAGGAGCAGCGCGAAGCACACCATGACAATGCTGATCGAAAATCGCAACGAGCTCATCCAGCCTCACCTTGCGGACCATCCATTGCGGCTTGGTGTTTCCGTGGTCGGCAATCAGAAAAGAAAATGGACGGCGGTCAGATATGACCACGGTTCCTCGGAAGGGAACTCATTCTCGCACCCCCAATTGCCGCTTTCAAGCTCTTCGGCACCGCGTAGTTCGAGACAGTCACCCTAGTGTTCCTCTTCGGCGGCTCGCTCCAATGGCCACAGAGTTCCGATTATTGAGCGTTTGAGAATTGGGCAATCCTTCATCGAACGCAGCTTCATGCCAAACGCGAGTATCGCTGTGCAATCGTCACGTAGAAGTGGTACCGCTCGGCATTTCGATTGGACAACCGTGCGATAACTCCCGAATTTGCAGTCGAAGCGGAAGTTGCTGTAGTCTATTCGGATGTCAGTTAGATAACACAGTGCGCCCGTAGCTCAGCTGGATAGAGCGTCTGGCTACGAACCAGAAGGTCGGGAGTTCGAATCCCCCC
>Ga0182024_10003749_pt1 | contig 35784 bp, 55 predicted proteins | sample P32metaG_FD_120480 | JGI IMG/M metagenome (GOLD analysis project Ga0182024, IMG submission 120480) | Permafrost microbial communities from Stordalen Mire, Sweden - P3-2 metaG (Illumina Assembly) | ecosystem: Environmental > Terrestrial > Soil > Wetlands > Permafrost | place: Sweden: Stordalen...
CGACGGCGACGGCGACGGCGCCGCTGCCGCGAAGGAGCTGGAGGCTGCGTGACGAGGGCCCTGGTGGGCGATATCCCCGCGTGGGTCGGCTACGGCTACGGCTCCGGCTCCGGCTACGGCTACGGCGACGGCTACGGCTACGGCTACGTCTACGGCAACGGCGACGGCGCCGGCGACGGCTCCGGCTACGGCTACGGCTACGGCTCCGGCTAAAAATTACTCCTCGTATGCTCTTCCATGGAAGAGCATAGAGGGAGTAATGCTATTTAGTGGAATGATGCTGGCGCACTACGGTTTTGATCGAACCGTATAGCGCCGTGGAAGCGCTATGTATTGCGAAAGCGGCATTATTCAATAGTATTACTCTGGCAAATCTCGTTCGTGCATAGACGCGCTATGCAGGGCTGATCCTCCCTGACAACAGGCAGATGGCTGCCAGCGTATCATTAGGAGTATTACTCTTAGGTCACATTCAACGGATACGTGCAATCTCTTCCTTGTGGTTATCCTTGGGAAGACAGGCTAAGATAACCTGAATGTGATCCAAGAGTGGTATTTGCGCGGATATGTACTGCGCCCTGTGTTCTTTAGCTCAGCGGGAGAGCAGCCGGGGTCACCCGGTTCAGGTCATTGGTTCGAATCCAGTAAGAACAGAATACCACTCAAGAATAATGGCAATCATGGCGGAAAGGTAGACGCAACAGGCTTTAAGTGACTTTTATTCTTATGGTAAACACATGGAATACCTTATCGACGTGCTGTTCTCTGTTACTAGCAGAGTGCTGGTTCAAGTCCAGCTGATTGCCAAAGAATTACGGCCGACGATACCTATGGCAGGCAGCCTGATGAAATAATGCATGGCTCGCCGATGAGATACAGGGGAAAATAGGCCAAGAATAATGGCCGACGATACTGTCTTAAAAGACCACTGAGCGGGTTGATGGGAAAATAGGCCAATGGTGTAGCAGGTTCGACTCCTGCGAGGGCAAGTACGGTGGGCAGTTTCGATGCTGTCAGGCGATTGGGTTGTGGAACCAGCCGATATTTCTTGGTAAGCCGGAAAGCCCTCAAAGAATAGGTATCAAGAACAACGGCGCACTAAAAACTAGCCAGTTAAATACTGGAGTGCGCCACCAATTTAAGGAATAAAATGAAATATATCAGCGAATTTGTGAAAAACAACAAAATATTAGCATTCAGACTAATGCCTGTCCTGTTATGGGATTCCACGGTAAATGGAACGCATCGGACACCTGGAAATAAAATAGGTAAGGCTCAGCGGAAGAAATTTAAAAGACAACGTATGAAATCAAGGAACATACAGAATGCAAATGATATGTCCTAATTGCGGTCACAAAAAATTTAAATATAATTATGGCTTCTCAAGCTGGCATTGTAAGAATAAAAAATGTAATCGGGTTTTCAGGATTAATAACGGGAATTTAATCCCGGTAATTATTGATAAGACAAACTGCAATGAAAAATACAAGGACCAACAATGACTCCAGAGCATTTCCTGACGTGGCTAATGGGCGCGGTTGCGATGATCGAACTTAAAGGTATAGTAGGATCTTCACTTGCATCTGAACTTCCATCTGAAAAAGAATGGGCAACAATTAAAGAACAAATGGGCATTGCCTATGAAGATATGATAGTGAGAAGTATTTCATGAATAAAATAGTACAATGTTTAAAATGTGGATCTAAAAATGTACGTGGTGGTTTCACGCCACCAAAGTGCAGAGACTGCAAAACTGAGCATTGGTTTAACAGAAAAACCATGTCATATGAACCTGTTGAAAAGCCGCCTGAATCAAAATTATAAAAAACTGGCAATCTGCATTTCATTTTAGTATATTAATTACGCGATTTCCTGTCGCCTGAGTTATGTCATCAAACGGCTGGTTCAATTCCTTCCCAGCCGTTCTGGTGTTTAACCATCTCCTCTCAAGTCATCCAGAGTAAGGCTAATACCATGTTCTTTGGCAAGACCAATAATTTTGAAGCAAGTAGAAATACTGGGTTTTCTGATGCCGGTTTTCAGCATCCAGACATGACCATGTGACTTAAGGCCAAGTTTTTTACTCATGGCATACATGGTTAGACCGCTTTTTTTTTGTAGTTCTTCAAGGTGAATCGTTAAACTCATACTTCTTTCCTCATATTGTCTTAACTATATCATTTCATATACTTGACGTAAACATATACTAAGCGTATATTATCGAGACTAACTTAAGGAGATCGAAATGGCTGTTACCAAGAAGAAAGACGGGGATTGGAAATACTATCTTAGAGAACTGGCTTTATCTGGTTGTAAAATTTCAGATATAGAAAAAGCAGAATTTGCCGGCTATCTATTACGCAAAGATATGGATAATGGTGAATGTTTATTGACTGAAAACTTCTTTCTTCCTTGTGAAGGCATCATGGATATTGTGGCTTCCTGTCTTATTGCTGAATCACCAGAAGCCATAGAAGATGTTATTCGCGCCTTAAAAAATAGAGCCATTGAATATTATGAATATGAAATCGACGAAAGGATTAAAGACGAAGAAACTTTAATCGAAGAAGAAAAGAAAATAGCAAAGCAAAATGAGAAACCTGAGGATGAACATAACCCGTACGATTATATTGATTAAGGAGTATACAAATGGTTTTAAAAGCTAAAAAACCAGCATCTATTGAAAAGCGCCTAAAAGCGCTTTTTTACGGATCTGCCGGCGTTGGCAAAACTACGGCTGCAATTCAGTTTCCCAGACCATACCTGATAGACACTGAGAAAGGCGCGGAGAATGATCAATATGTGCGCTTATTAGAGAAATCTGGTGGTGTTATATACCAGACTACAGACTTTAATGAACTAATCATAGAAGTCACATCCTTACTGACCCAAAAGCATGAATATAAAACTCTAGTCATTGATCCGCTCACAACACTCTACAATGACCTGCTGGACAAGGCAGCCAATCGAGTGGGAACCGAGTTTGGACGTCATTATGGAGAAGCCAACAAATCAGTTAAACACCTCATGAATCTGCTCTTGCGTCTGGATATGAATGTTATTATTACCAGTCATTCAAAGAATGAATACGGAGCAAATTTATCAGTTCTGGGTCAAACCTATGACTGCTATAAAAAGCTGGATTATCTCTTTGATCTGGTCTTTGAAATCCAGAAAAGGGGCAAGGAACGGATAGCCATCATCAAGAAATCCAGGGTAGAAACACTGCCTGATGGCGATAACTTTCCATTCTCTTATGAAGAGGTGGCCAAGCGCTATGGTAAGGCGATATTAGAGCGTGACGCCACAATTGAAGAGTTGGCCACTCCAGAACAGGTCATTGAATTTAAGCGTCTGGTTGAACTATTAAAGAAAGACAAAGACGTCATTGATAAATGGCTGGATAAAGCTGGCGCTGAAAGTATTCAGGAAATGAACAATAACCATATACAGAAGTGTATAGAGGCCATGGAAAAAGAAATCAAGGGAGTTAAATAATGTACGAATATGACCCAATGAGTGAAGAAGAAGCGCAACGAGCCAGATTTGAACTACTGGATGACGGAGAATATGATGCATTAGTTATCAGATCAGAACCAAAAATGTCAGCCAGTGGTAATTCTATGGCTGATATGACCTTGACCGTCTATAACGCTGAAGGCAAAGGATTTGATGTCCGAGATTTCCTGATATGGACTAGCAAAATGATGTGGAAGTTAAAGCATTTTTGCGAATCAGCCAAGCTGGAACAGGAATATCTTGATAAAAAATTCAGACCTGAACTGGCACAAGATCGATATGTTCGGGTTAAAATAAGAAGAAGAACAGGAAATCCAATACCAGCTGATAAACTCAATGGAAAGCCGCCAGGATCTGTTTATCCTGATAAGAATGAGATTGAGGATTATTTACCAAGGCCAGAAGGCTCAACACTACCAGCAGAAAAAGTAGCCGAAGCCGATCCTTTCAATGATGATGTGCCTTTCTAGCCTCTTTGGGCGGCCTTGTGCCGCCTTTCCTTAATTGCAAAAAACTAACATTTGTTCAATAATAGGTTATCTTTACGTCTTTATGACGAACCCACAATTAAGGAGCTTTTTAGTATGGGAATTACATCTATCAAAAGAATAACTGGTGCTGTAAATTCACTGGTGCAAGTCAATACTAGTGATAGCACTGCGGCTGCACTCGCATCAGGCTATATCACCGCTCAAGCCGCTAATATCTACGCTGCAAATAATGGTAATTTCACCTGGGAATTCGGTGATTGCGTTCTGCTCGAAGCATCTGATGGCGTTAGCTGGTGTCTTATCAATTCACTCTTTAGTACCCTTACTGCAATTAGCGGATTCGGTTTTCTGCTTAGTAGCGCATTGGCTCAATTGGGCGTCCATTCCGCGCTTTTCCCCAATCCAGGTGGCAGCGCAACAACTGTCATCAGTGACGCCGCCATTTCAGCCAGTAGCGTGGTATTGGCAACGTGGAAATCAAGTGCCAATGCAGTAGGCATCCTGACCGTATTGCCAGGAGCCAGAACATTAACTGTTGTTTCCAGTGGCGATCCAGGCGCATCAGTCCTTGAATATATTGTTCTTGCACCTAATCTTGCTTTACAAAACCAAGGTGTTGTAGCAAATAGATTCGCAAGTGCAGGTGCCAGTGCAACCATTGTTATTACTGACCCATTAGTAAATGCTGGCATGATTGTTAACGTCAATTTCCAATCCCAGGCTAATACAGCAGAAGTATATAGCGCGGTAGCTGGTGCCGGTATTATTACAGTTGTGGCAAGTGCCGCTCCCGGTGCTAATGTGATTGAATACGTGGCTACAACACCATCCTCAGTATTGACCGGGCTAGGTTATTATGCGGCTTCTTATGCCAATGCTGGTGGGGGCACCACGATCACAATTAGCAATCCCAATATTCTGGCTAATAGTGTGGTGGTTGCTAACTTTGCTTCACAGGCAAATGCTTCTTATATTGAAAAAGTAACGCCAACCGCTGGTACGTTAACAATTCTGGTAAGTGCTGATCCAGGTGTTTCTGTTGTTGATTATCAGGCAACAAACCCGTCAATTGCAGCTAATGGCACTGCGCTTTTATCCGGAAATAACTTGTCAGACGTAGCAAGTGCCTCAACTTCTCTTGCTAACCTTGGCGGATTGGCATTAGCTGGCGGTCAGATGACCGGTCAACTTCTCCTGGATAGAGGTGTTGCTACCAGTACAGCTGCGGCGGCAACAATTAACCATCAATTAGGTGTAGTAACTACCGAGGCATTGACTACGGCAGCAGCAACGGCATATGCGTTTACGTATACTAACTCACGTATTACGGCTGCATCGGTAATCATAGTTAGTCTACAAGGCGGAACAAATACCACTAGAGGTATTGAAGTAAGGGCTGTTCCTGGTGCAGGAAGTGCGACACTTTCCTTCTTTAATAATAACGTGGCAGCTAGCGCACTTAACGGAACTTTAATATTTGGTGTTACAGTATTGTAAATAAAAATCAGCCATATTCTTTCAAATAGGATATGGCTGATTCCAATATCTCTACTGAATCTTTGAATTTACCAAGAGCTATATTGCAATTTCCGCACAATAGCCCACGTATTTTTAATGTTTTGTGACAATGATCAACTGCTAATTTTCTTATTTTTTTATTAAATATTGCTGTTTCTGGATTTTTACAAATAGCACATAAATTATTTTGTTTTTTTATTAATAAATTAAAATCATCTATGGAAATATTGTATTTCTTTAAATGATTACTTTGTTTTATTAATTCATGTTTTTCTTTATTACTTGAAATCCATTTTTTAGAATATTTATTTGTTTTATCTCTATTGTTTTTGCACCAATTATTGTGTCGAGTTTTATATTTTTCAGGGTTTCTATCTCTACATATTTTTTGTTTATTCCTCGCGCATTCTTTACATATACCCCATTTTATTTTTATTTCATGCTTTCCAAAATCTTCTAACTTTTTTGATATTTTACATAAGTGACAAACTTTACTCATAAATACCCCTTAAAGTATTATCCTTAACTGAGATATCAAGTCAGGCTGGGTTAAGGTATCCAGCCGTTCGGTGTACGGCCTAGACTTGATGATTGGATAATATCCAATAAAAGCTATATAATCTAGCTAGATATCTAATCTTCTAGGAGAATGACATGAGTGATTTCGATGGCGAAGCAGGAGCAGTTGAAAATGTCAAAGACCAGCATTACGCTGCAATGCCTAATAAATCTTGGGAAGCAAGAAACAACGAGGATATGAATAAAAAAATGGGTTATAACAACATGGCTGACCGAGCTAATGCCGCTCATCCGCCAACCCCTGTTAAAGCAGCGAAATCCAATCCTCAGTTATCACCGAAAGCTGCTGATAATAAGTACGATTATTAAGGCTAGAAGATAAAACCCCGGTTTAGCGTTCCCGGGGTTTTTCATTTACGCTTTAGCAGCTTGCTTTGCGGGTGTTGGCACTGCGGATAACGGCTTATCAAGATGCGAACCGGCTTCTAATGAAGCTTTTTCTTTTTCTAATGATTGCTGTAATTGTGTCTGAACATCATTTAAAGATTTCTGTAAATCCTGATTTTCTTTTGTCACTTTCGTCAGCGCATTATTCTTAAGATTAACCTGAGTCCTCAATTGATGATTACTTCGGATAAATTCACCATACGAAGCATCTAGTGCCTGTTTTTCAGCGCTAGCAATTTCAAGTTGAGCGGTTAAGCCCTTGACTTGATTATCAAGATTTTGATTCTTTGCGGTTAAATCATTTACCTGTTGCTGTAGGTCTGACATTGTTATTTCTCCATGATTAAATTGTACATAATATACTCTATGTATACTGATGTCAATTATTGGAAACAAAATTCTGTTATCAGAACTAGGTCAAGAATTGAAAAACAAAAATAACTGACCAACAACTAATGGTGGATATTTTACCCCTATAAGTTTCTTAAATGTAACTATTTGCTCAGGCGTGAAATCAATTTCACCGCCTTGCTTGCATTTTATTGCCAATAAATATCTATCTAATTTTTGATCACCAGTAATGGAATTGCTCTCAGCAGAGTTATCCATTAAAGCATCTATCAAAATATCCTTAATAGATATTTCTTTGCCATTATCCAAGATTACATTACCATCAAGTGCTAACAATTTTTCGTCAATATTTTTCAACATTTTTAATCCTCAAAAACATGGAATATAATGTGTTGCACCACCATTATCAAGGATGGTTAACCATTTCGTTACGGTTGTGCTTGCTCCAGTTGGCCCTAATGAACCCAGTAAAGTTGCAACTGATCCATTTGCAGAAAATGAAGCTGTTCCATTAATACGAAGTTTACCTGTTCCTAATGGCGTAAGAGCGATATTAATATTTGAATCAGTGCCATTAGCCGCCATTGTAATAGTAGCTGGATTTGCTGTTGCTGCACTTGTGAAAGTAAAATAATCAACTGCACTTGCGACAGGGATAAACTGCGCTAATACGTTGCCAACACTTCCACTAAATAATTGAAGTACACCTGTTCCCTTAGTCGATATAACCAATCCCACATTAGTATCTGATCCGCCTGTTAAGATATATGGTGGATTTGTTGTAGTGTTTCCATTCATAGTAATATAATTAACTGAACTTGCAACAGCCACAAATGAAACAATTAAATTCGCGGTATTATTACTAGTAAAATTAATGTTGCCTGTTCCTTTACTAGTAAAAGTAAAACTAATATTTGTATCTGAACCAGTAGCGCTGATAAGTGGGTTTTGACCTGTGGCAGCGTTACCTATTCCAACATAATTTACAGCGGAAGCTGCGGCAGTAAAGCCTATTAAATTATTGCCATTATTATCGATAAGACCGCCAACTGCACTCCACGGAATAGCATTTTGCGTAGTGGTGGTTATTACAGCGGATGAACCTGTGAAATTAACCATGCCATATTTCAACGTTCCCAAACCCGTAATGGCATTCGTATTATTACTATCCACAATAGCGGTGAACATATTTAACGTTGCGCCAGTGCCGATAGTAACGCCTACCGCTGTTCCTGATTTATTATCGCTATACCTAAGAACGCTCGTTCCAGTGCCAGCTATAGTCAATGGCGTGACATTCAATGCTGATGTATCAATAAACGTATAATCTTTTAAAAACACGCCAGTACCAGAGCAAGAAATTGGTGAAAGCCATAAACAATAAAAATACTGCGCTATGCCAGCGGAATTTGTTGATTGCGTTGTACTTGCACCTGAGTTTGTGAAATTACAATATTGGTAAGTTAGTGTTCCTGCGGCTGACATAGTATGAAAAGCAATACCAGTAGTCTGCAAATCACCTGTGCAAACCTGACAAAGAATGCTTGATCCGTTATTACTGTTTGTAAATGAAATGCCAGTGTTATTACTGCATATTAAATTACAATCAACTAAATTGACTATACATATATTACTACCTGAAACTGTTAGGAAGAAACCAGAATTAGTTTTTAACTGTATTCCAGATATGGTTGTCGTACCTGTAGCCGTATAGGTATGATTACCAACAATGATTACAATGCCATTAATTGCATCACCTCTGAAAGCATGTAAATTGACGCCTGCTTTCAAAGTCAGATTTTCAGTATATGTGCCTGGCCGTATAAAAATATGCTGACCAGAAGATGCGGCATTAATCGCAGACTGAATTGTGGTGTAATCCCCATTACCAGGAGTTGAATCCACAATAAAAGAGGACACACCATAATTATTGGTAATATTATTTGTAGTCATTTATCAACTCCATTACACGTATGACAAATTGCCAACAGCAGAAACAACACTCCAGGTGGAAGTCGCTCCAGCTGTTAATGCCCTCAACTTAACACAGTCATATTGAGTAGTTGACGACAGACTGCCAGTGACCCCTGCAGTGGTGTGAACAATGCCAAAGAATATTTCCTGACTTGCAGCTTGGGCTATTGTCCATCCGCCTGCGCCTTTACCCTGAATTTCAACAAAGTCACCAATGCTTGCAGCGGTTGGCAATGTAAAGGTAACTAATGTGGCACCATCATCAGAGGTATAACCCGTATTGGCCACCATAGTCACAGCGGCAGTTGTCTGATCAACCCATAAGTTGGCGCCAGTCCATGATATGGTGATCGATCCAGTAACTGAAGTAATGCTGATACCAGCACCTGGCGTTAAATTAGCCGGAACGGGATCACCGGCAGTGGTTCCTATCAATATATTACCAGCAGCTAATAAAACACCTACTGCGGCAGCCGCTCCTTCACCAATGATAACACTGTGGGCAGCAATGCCAGGAAACGCATTATTCCAACTATTGTTATACGTAGTCATTTACATCTCTCCTAAATGATAGACAAATTACCAATGACATAACGAGCGATAAATGTCGTATTGGCCACAACACATAATAATTCCATTTGATCAAACTGATTTGAAGAGGAGATGCTACCCGTTGAAACAGTTGAAATAACATCTCCCAGAATCATGTTCTGGCCAGCATTAACCGTTACTTTCCAGCCGCCTGAACCATATCCGCAAATTCCTATTATCTCGCCAAAGTCACAGGTCACTGGCAATGCGAGTGAAACCAGACTGACATTGTTAGCCACATAACCTTCATTCGCGACCATCGATGCCGATGTGCCAACAATATTATTCCAGGTAAACGCTGAGCTTCCCGAGGAAAGTTGAACCCATACCATGGTGGTTGGATTCCAGAATTCATATGTTTCAAGATCAGAATTATAGCCAAGTATGGGCGTAGATGGAGAGGAGGGTCGGGTTGCTGTCGTCCACTCTATTGCGTCCGGTTCCTGAAAATTAACACCAGCACCATAACCTACCCGTTGATTGGCATTGTTATAATTTGCCGGTGCAAATTGACTAAATTTTATAGTATTAACCATGGTGCCAAACTCCCATTAATTGGGCAGTTGTAATAAAGAAAAGCCAGCATTAGCAACAATTTCATTACTGATAAAACTTAGTACGTCTCCGCCCCTCACGTATCTTACATCTGGTCTTAATTCGATATATCTATTTGTTGTTATGGTGCCAGCAGCTGGCGATGTAGCTGCTACATTATAACCAACCCAGACATCTCCGTTCCCATAAACAGGAAACGAAAAATCAACTCGATATCGAACCGTATTATCTCCGGGAACGGTATAAGTCAGCGCAGTATTTGCCGCCAATGCAAACTGGCAGGTATCACCAGAAAATGGATAACATTCATTGTAAGCAGAATTATACGTGGTCATTAAAATCTCCTAAATTAAACAATTCCTAATCTGGCATCTGCCGTGAAATGAAAAGCTATGATACAACTTGCTGGAACAGTTGATGCCAAAGCGGTTGAAGTAACAATGTTAGCTGCACTAATTGGTTTATAAGAAAAACCTTTTGTTCCAGATGCCAAAGGAGTCCAATAAGTAGATAAAGTAACATCTCCATCTGCATTATCCGCACCATTAGCATACATGGTTGCATGAACAGAATTAGGCGTATTTAACAAGTTAGGACTATACAATGTTACAACAGGAATCGCTCTTTTGATCGTATTGAACACCGCTCCAAATGGCGCCGCATAACCATAAAAATTTGTACTCAGATAATTATAGGTCTGATCAAATATGATTTGTGAATTTAATTCAATAGTGCCGGGTTTAGCAGTAGTGTCATAACTCTTTTCATAAAAATGCTGGCACTCATGTAAAACCTGATCAAATGTCTGTGGCGCTGGAATGGTAGCAACATCACCTGGACACATGCCAACTGAATTAATGTTTAATGTCTGAATAGCATTTACTGTTCCTGTGCCTACTACAATGGCAAAAAACGTCGCCAAATCAGCGTCAGCATTGCCTGCCAGACTCCAGCCAGTAAACGGATAATCATTGAAATTAGTATTAGCAGAAACCCCAATAGTAAAAGTGGCTGCTGGCAAGTTAACCAGGGGAACTTCAATCCATGTGCCATTAAATGTAGCGGGATGACCATTAGCATCAAGAGTTAAAACTAATGAATCATAAGTACCTGGTGCCACATTTGGTAGCGATCCTGCTTTGGTGTACCAAAGGGAAACCGTGGCTTTCACGCCGCCAACCTGATTGGTTAATGCTGAAACATTAACAGCAATATCATTATTAAGTATTTTTCTGGCCTGTATCTGATTCAAATATTGAATAATGGCAAACTGACCATTAGAAGCCGGTGTTATCACGAACTCACCAGCCGCACCTCTGGATATGACCGCGCTACTGGTAACAGACTGAAAAACAATAGTCTGATCCCAGGCATAGAAAGAGCCATTGGCACCGGTATTAACAGCTGCAACACTGGAGCCATTAAACTGGGCTGGATTTAACGGAAAATCCCAGCCCACCAGATAACTTGGAATAGGCTTATCCAATAAAGGATTTAAATAATAACTAAATAACTGATCTATTGTTCTTTCGTTTGTCTGTTCCTGAAACAAAGGAATATCTTCCACTACATCAAAACTATCTGGCAATGGAACACTTTGACCAATAAATTGAACATTAGTAATATCTATTTGGCCTGTGCCAGGAAGCGCCAAAGATATATCAACATAAGCTGAATTGCCTTCATCGGCGTTATTAATAAATCCTGTAATCTGAGCCACCTGATACACATTAAATGTGCCAACAGTAACAAAGAATGTATCCAGTAAAATAGAGGGTGCCGACGATGGCTGATACAGGAAGCTGACAGGCTGGTTGCTAACATAAGCTCTCATGGTGGCGCTCATGGCTATTGCGCCATTTGAGAAAATAGCACCATTACCTTCAAATCTCTGTGTTAATGTAACAGTCTCCCAGTTAGTGCTATTAATATCGAGCGCATAGGGAGGATTGCCACTCACATTCATATTATCCACGCCAGATAATGGTATCTGCGTTAATACAGTGGTGCCTGCGCCAACGAATGTTATAAACCATCCAGGAGCTATATCAAGTTGATAGGTGCCTGGTACAGTTTGAACATAAGTGTAGGGCGATATAAAATTAACCACAGAAAACTGAGGATTTGAAATCATGTTCTGGGCTGAAAAAATGGCTGTTTCTTCATTTGATGTGCCAGTGCCTGGAATAAAATTCTCAACCTGATATATCAGGAGATCTGAAGTAGAATTTCCTTGTCTGATTTCAAGCCTGTAAACAAGACCGGGATTAAAATAAAGGTTTTCTGGCATGGTGCCATTAGCTAAAAATTGCAACGGGTCAGCCCATGGCGTAATTCCATCAGGATCTTTAAAAACAGGTTGCGTCAGATAAGGAAGAGTATTTGTTAAAAAAAACATATAATACTCATCATTCAGCTCAAGACCTGTTAAGTCTACAAAGCTCCAGATTGGGTTAGCGGCACGTATAAACAAGTCAATGCTCCTTAAATACCTTTTCCTATTTTACCTATTACCTTGAGAACGCCTTTGCCAATATAATAAAGCTTGACCAGGTTTCCTCTTGATTCGGTCACGTTCTTTTTCGCCTTACTTAACTGAATTTTTGTTTTTTTAATTTCTCTTTGAATTTTCATCATTTGCTGGAGCGTGACACTGCTTTTTTTGGATTCTTTTTCCAGCGTATCAATATGTTTCTGGAAATTCTTTACAGATTCCTCATGTTCGCTGATTTCTTTTTTCTTATCAGCAATCTGGGTTTCTAACTTCTGCCTTTTTGTCTCTCGACTTACCTTCTCAGCTTCAATACCTGTTTTTTCAGTTTCCGTAGCTTTAGCACTTTTGACCGTTTTATCATGCTCATTCTTAATTTCATTATGACGGAGATTTGCCTGTTCAATATCAGAAGCTGACTGTTTAACCAGGCGCTGACTATTCTGCCTATGATCTATTAATTGCTGCAATTCTGGCATTTGCTGGCGGTATTCATCCAGTATGTCATTTCTTTTATAGAAATTCTTTTTACCTTTTTCATATCGCTGGCCAACAACATGCTTAAGTGCTTCAGGATTTTTCTTTACTATATCACGTATAATATCTGTTCCTGGTTCATCACTGGCAAGTTGTTCAGCTAAATTATTTGGCGATAATTTCTTTTTAGATGCGTTTGCTATTGAATTTTCTCTCAGCGGATAAACTTGAGTAGAATAACCATTATTGATTTTCTCAAATTCCTCTTTATGCTCACCAAGACCTTTTGTTAAGGTTTGCTTAACTGTCTTTTCAAGTTCTTCAGAATCCTTTATCGCATCAGCTAATTGTTGTCGCTTTGTTGCCGATTCCTCAGTTTTCATCCGTTGTCTGGCATTATAGCGAGCATCTCGGAAATCCTGATATTTGGTCATGAAATCAGAGGCGCTAGCATCTTTAGCCGTCGGCGCTTTATCAATGATGGCTTGCAACTCTGGGTTCTCAGCTTCTTGTTCAGGAAATTTTAAATTGCCACCTTTGCCTGCCTTGATCTGTTCCAATATCTTCTGCTTATCAAAGGCATATTGGCTAACATTCGGCATCTGAAATTTAGTATCAGCCAATTTTGTTTTGAATTTTTTATATCTTGCACTCCAGCCTTCATCAATATTTTTAACTTCTTGTTTTATGATCCGGCCAACTTTTACATGATGAGCAGCCCCTTCATCCAGATGCTCACTTATTTTATTCTCTGCCTCTTCAGCCAAATCTTTGATTTTTTCATGCGTATTTTTAACTTTTTCCACATGATTTTGCGATTCTTGCAGTTTTTGTTCTGCATTTTTGACATTTTCCAGGTGATTTTCACCAATTTCAGGTAATTCCGGCAGGTTTCTATGTTCTTCAAGCTGCTTATTCAGGCCTGACAGTTCCTGATTGGATTCTTCTATGTTTTTTTGCTTCTGGGTAATGTCATATTTCATCCGGTTAGGCTCAGCTTTGCCAACCTCTGTAGTGGACTGTGCCTTGACCCCTTTTTCAGTATCCAATTGGGCCTGATGAAGCTTTTCAACCTCTTCCAAAGAGAGATTCTTATTTTCCAACTGGCTTTCCAGTAAACCAATCTCAGCACGTGAGACAGGATTGCCACGGCTGAATTGTCTGGTTCCTGCGCCTATTGCCGCTTTTCCTGCTCCAGCAATAGCTCTGCCAGCTGGATATATTTGAGGTAAATTTCTGATGGCACCTTGAATTAACGTATCCCCAGGCGTCATCTGCTCTTTAGGAATTGGCTGATATAAATTCGGCACATTCCAATATTTTGAGGCGGCAGCACTTGCCTTTTCACCGCCTTCAGGACTTACCAGGCCATAATGAGCTAATATCCTTGGAATATTTGGAGGAATATTTACCACGTCATGAAACAATCCAGCAACACCTGCTCCAACATTCTGGCCAAATCTGACTGGATGCGATAATGGTTGGCCAGCAGCCTCGGCTGCTCCACCCTGAAAAGCATGTAAAGCTTTAGGGATTTCACTTACAATATCTTCGCCAACCTTAGGAATTACCCTTAAACCTGCCTGAACAATATTAGCAGGTGGCTGATATTTACCAGGTCGATTACTAGCCAGCATATTTAAAATGAGATTCGCTCCACCAGCAAATTTCATCATGTCAGATGGCGGAGTCTCAGGTTCAATAATCTGATACCTTTTTGACGAGGGCTGATCCGGTATAATTTCATAACGAGATTTACCCACCTTGGCCTCCCACTAATTTCTCAGCTTCAGACCGCTTCATCTTGGTGACTTTGCCAGTATGGTTATCCCTGACATTAACCATATCTTCTTCTGGTTCTTTATACTTTAATGGCAGATCTTTTTGGGTGTAATCCTTATATTCGCTCTTTCTGTCATCAAGATCCCTCTTTGCATTAGCAATGATCTCATCAAGCATGCCTTCATTGTATTGCTGGCTGTTACTAATAGATGGCTTGACAGTGCCAGCCCATTGAACTGCCTGAATACCGCCCCTAGTTGAGGCATATTTACCAATTTCTGCCTGGAGAATGCCAGAATCAGTATCAAATGCAGCTAAATCCTTATTATTGGCAAGTGCATATTTTTTCGCGGTGGGCGTACCAAAGCCTGTTAAATTCTGGTTTCTTTTTAATATGTTTCTCATTCGAACAGCGGTATTCAATACCTTAATTAATGGTTCTGCCTGTTTTTTAACATTGATTGCTTCTTTTTGATTTAATTCAAATTCTTTCTTGGCATTCGCTACTTTAATTTGACCAGCTCTTTTCTCTTCTGGTGTTTCAGCCGTTCCCACACCAGCTTCAGCCGGTGGTTTAACAACAGTAAGTTTGCCACTAGGCCATTGCGAATAGACTAAGCCATTAGCACCATAATGAATCTTGGGCCAATCCTGCATAAACTTGGTGCCAGATAAGGCATCTTGCAATTCAAGTCCTGGCTTTCCTCTTTTAAGAAGAATTTCCTGCCCTGCCTGTGGTTGCGCGCCTGGCTGAGGCGTGGCTTCCTGAGGCTGATTAGCACCCGGCGCACCCATATTAGGAGCTTCAGGTGGCATATTAGGAGCTTGTGGTGCTGGAGGTGCAGGTGGCACACCCGCTTTACCGGTAGCCGCTTCTTCAGGTGATGGACTAAATGCTGGCGAGTTCTGAATATTTAGCCCAGGCTGATAAATACTGCCCTTGACCATTTCAGCCAGTGACTTTGGCTGTTGCTGTCCTAGATTAGGCTGATTCAGCTGTGCTGGCGCTTCTTCTTCTGCCGGAATAACCATTGACTGGGCTGATGACGCCGGTGCTTGTTCTTCTGGCATCTGGGGAGGCGCATTGTCCTTTCCTCCCAATGATTGGGTAGATGGAGGAGGTGGCAGACCTAATTGCTCATGATAACCTTTCATTGCCGCATCATATTGAGCTTTGGTAACGGCGTACTCCAGTTTCTTCATCTCATGTTCAGTCAGATTTTTATCATGAACATCTTTGTAACCCTGAATGAGGTAAGGCAATAATGTCTGAGCGCGGGCTTCAGATTGATGCCTGATAGCCAGTTCACCCATTTGATACTGGTTTAATTGCTTGTCTCTAATAGCTTGCTGGGCATCTCTTTTCGCTTGTAAGGCTATTCTTTGCTGGTCCTGAGCTATTTTCTGTTGATTCTGGCCTAAGGTTTGCTGGTTTTGCCGGCCTTGCAAAATAGACGACAAAATATTTTGCGTACCCGTAGCGCTACGCATGAGAGACTCATAACCATTTTCTGGCAGTGGAATTGTACCTGTTATTGGCATTTGCTCTCCTAATGCGTTGGACTATTGAATCTATTATTTAGTCCTTGCGCCACTCCAGACATTCCGCCAGTTGCATAATTTGCTCCAGCACTGGCAGCTGTACCCAATATATTTCCAAACAGCTGACCAGGAGCCGCCGCCGCGCCATATCTAAGGCCTGCTACGTCCTGACCATGCTGTTGGGCGCCAGTCATCAGATTTCCGGCAGTATTCGCGCCTACTCCATAAATATTCTGACCTATGCCTATGCCAGCTAAATATTTCTGCATCAGATCATTCATAAAGTTTTGCCGGTCTTTTGCAACAATATCGCCAGCACCCGTCTGAATATTGCCAAGTGCAGCGCTGCTTCCCATCAAACCCATGGAGCTTGCTGCATCAAGGCCAGAGTTCTTGTTCATCTCCAATAATCGCTTGGCATAGGGAGAGGTCTCATAAGATGCACCCCATTTATTCTGAAGGGCACCAGGATCTAACAGATCATTCTCAGCTGAGTTTAATCGCCCATACTGATCAATACCTTGCTGCCAATAAGGTCTGCCATATCCTTGCTGTTCATCCCAGGAGGCATTAGACGCCTTTTCAGCTTCCTTATAAGCATCCTCAGGATGAAGGAAACTGTTAATCATGTCGCCACTTGCCCACGGAACTAATGCTCTACCCCATGACATAACCATCTCCTCTTTATAGAGCGTCCTCTATATCTTGCATAGCTGTATTTAAATTGTCCACAGTATCAGTCAGCCAGCGTTTAAAGTTTGGTGACAATGCTTTCTCTTCCTCCACGGGTGGAGGATCAAATCTCGGTAAATTAGTTGCTTCCGCCACTCACCCTCCTTACATTCATCACGGCACCCAGAATAACTATAGGCACCGGACTTACTACTATTAATTTATAAACCCGATTTCTGGAGCAACCCAGTTGATACCATCTCATCCGCCACTGATAAACGCCCATGTCACTAAATACTCTTTGACTGGCTGAATGAAATGAAATGCCGCCATCATCAGACCAATATAACTCAACTGTGGGCTTAAAAAGATCATTATAGGTGGTTTCGCTTAAAGATGGCTGATCACCTTCTTCAGTAATCATGAAAACAGGTTGGGTATCCGCGCCAGCCTGCTCATCAATGACATAAATTGGACTGCCATCAGATGCAGCCTGCTCATCAATGATGAACTGGGTATTGGCAAATGGATTATCAGAATATGAGATATTACTGTCACCAAAGACAAAATCAATTTCTACATACTCTGTTTCAAATTCAGAATAATCTAGTTGCGATATGATGGGTGTTATCCTTTCATATCGCATGGGATAAGTAGTGTAAGCATCTGGAGCCTGTGGGTCTTGCTCTTCAGAGTTGATAACATCATTTGTGTAAAACGATCCGGACATTTCATATATGGTTCCTTCACCCTGAATGGAAACAAAGTGACGGTTATTAAAGAATACATGGCGCTGAATCCGGTTCCTTTCGCCATTCAGCTCAATACATCTTGACCAGGTGCCAGCATCAAAATTAAATTCCAGACTATTAGCTGTTAACTCCTGATCCAGGATGCCCGTTCCAGTGTAATTACCCGCTGAAAACCTATAAAAAATCGTATCTTCATATTGATACATGAACCCATCAGTATCACCACTAATAAACGGGCTGCTATATGGACTTGCATTAGCATATCGCTGAATCAGTACATCAATGGCCTTAGAACTTATTTTCTTTGGTATATCACCGGTTGTAGTCATGATCTGGCGCAAGCCATTACTGTTTCTGGCATAAAACGTCATCTGGCCAAAATTAACATCAAGGGAAAGATCGTCGGCAAGACCAAAGTTCCAGTCATAAGTAGTGTTTTTCTTCCAGGGAAAAGAAACACCTGTTCCGGAGAATATAGCAGGAATATTTGCCCATACGCCTGTAGTGAAATCAGTGAAAATATAGAGTGTGTTATTCAATACAGCCATTTGCCTGATAATGCCATTTTCCTGGGCAAAGACTTGAGCCATTGAAATAGTAAAACAGGTAGTTGGATCAAAATTAACTCCGCCAAGATTAACGACAGACAAAACGAAAGTAGAACTTTCATCCTGAGAGACTGTTATTCTATTTCCAAAAGTGGCGATATACTTTGGCGGAGAAGGTGCATTGGGGTCAGTAACAGTATAGAACTGACCGGTATCTTCCCGATAAACATATATGTGTTCACCATCGACAAAGCAGGCAAATGTTATCATTCCCACAGTCAGATAAGAAAAGAACACACTGCCATCTGCCGTGGTTACCTGGCTACCGGAGATATTAATAATAGTAAAATTAGCATCAATTCGGTAAATAGCATTACCAACTACATTATACCAATACTTCACACTTCTGAATAAGCCGCGAGATTCACCAGAAAATAGTAACTGATTAATACCCAGATAATTAACATGTTTTCTGCCCATAGCGGGATACATAGCGTATTTTCGCTTTGTTTCCTCGCCTGGCACCAGATACCAGTTAGCACAATCTTCTGGTGAAAATTGCTTGAATCTCTGCTTGTTGTACTGGCCGAGAATAGGAAGCTCTTCAACAGAAAATTGATTTCTTAGCTGCATGTATTCACCTTAAATACCCGCTTTGACACGCCAGCTGCCATTGAGATAACTTTCATTGGAAGAATCGATTGCAAGGTTTACGCTGCTCGCTGATGCAATGTCCTTTTCTGCTTTATCAAGTTTTGCTTCAAGCTTTTCATCCCATGCAGACGAACGGCCTTTATAAAAAGCCAATTCCTTTCCTAATGCCAATTTAAGGAATCGAAGTTGATAATTCGGAAAAGTAGACATATCACTGTTTAATGTCAGTGGAAGTGGCTCAAATTTCCCATAAATATTGACATTAAATACCTCAGAGGGAGCTGGATATAATCGCATCGTCGTTAAATTTGTATTATTAACAATAATCGCAAATCGAGGCAAACCAACCTGTGGATTATATTTATAACTGGAAAAAAATACGTTTCTTGATTCAATAATTAAAGGATAGGTTACGCCTTCCAGATCAAGCCACGCATTTTGACAATTAGATAATCGCCCCAATGTAATATTTGGCGTCGGCAGATAATCCGGTGCGCCAAATGTTATAAATTCCTGCCCAATGGCAACAAGAAAGTTGGCAAATTGAGCAATCGGAGTCAATAAGCCGCTGGAGCTATAATCCTGCATCAGTTCGTTCAAAAATTGAACTGCCTTTGACTGGTCATCACCATATAAAGGAACAGTAGGACTATTGGCACTCACTAACTGGTAAGCATCAACAACAAATTGCTTAACTGTCTGGGCTGTCATTTTCTTGCTTCCTCTTTCGTCTGGAAACAACAGGTTCATCATTAATTACTGGCTTCTCGGCAAACCATAATCCGCTAGCAATTAACTTTTCATATTCTTCCCATGATCCAGCTAATTTCTGCTCGTTTTCGTTATAAACAAATGCACGAAAATGAGTCTTGTCTACCCAGCGGCCTAAATATGGAACTTGTTCTGGTGTCTGTTCTTTCTTCTGTTTCATTATTTTTCCCTTATAAATAAAAAAAGGTAGGCGCAACTAATCACGCCTACCCCACCGCATTACGACATGACCCGAACTGCAAACTCTGCGTTGATAGCAACACCGCAAATGACGTCAATACGATCCAGCTGAACGTAATTGCGGATATCAGCACCCAAGGTGTAAGTCAGAGCCATCTTGTACAAATCACTGTAAGAAGTTACAGCTTCTACACCACCTTTCAGCTCCTTGATCGGAGGCGCTGCAAAGACTACAGCCTGGTTATGATAAGCAATCGAAACATTGTGACTCATGGCAGAATACATCTGAGCGCCATTTGGAATGGCAGCTGATATGTTCTGACGCGCACCACTGACCACAATGGTTGGATTAACAGGAATATTTGCATTTCCAGTACCGTCCGCAATGACCTGGGCAGTCACAACAAATTGAGCAGTCTGCACTAATGCATCATAGTTCAACGGATTAACCATGAATACGCCGGCAGCAGCATCAATTGTCAGAATATCACCGATATTAAACAATACCTGCCCAGGCGTAGTTGATAGACCTGAAACAGAAATGACATTACCACCGGTGATCGGGCCATTTGTAACAACACCAGCAGCTACATAGCCAGTTGGCGGAGTGCCACCTACTGCACCTGGCGTACCAGCAATCTGTCTCTGCAAGAAGTTGGTTTTGAAGAAATCAAACCCAGACAAGTGACCAATGAAGCCATCCAGCAATGCTCCACGGTTAACAGTCATGTTAAATACATTGTACAAACTGTTGACCAGAGAAGCTGACACACGCGGCGAGTTGGCAAAATACCGGTTGCCATCTTCTGGAATGCCTAACTCAGTCATGTAAGCATCAGCCAGAGTCACGGTATCAAAGTCAATGGGAACGCCTGGCGTACCAACTGCCTGATAAGTTTCAACCTGGAAATTAGAACTGGCAATGAAGTTTTCAACCTTGTTGGCCAGACGCTTGGCACGAGGATTAAGCATCATGTCCAGATATGGCTGATCACGCGCTCTGTCAAAAGTCAGTTCAAAGCCGTCAAATTCAACCATTGTGTTGAACTGCTGATCAATTGTGAGTGGCCTGATGACCTGAACACGAGCTTCAGATGCTGCAGTTGCGCCATCTCCGCCTAAGTACCGCTCCTCAAGGCGATAATTGATAGTCTGACCGGTTGCGTATTTCAGGCCTTTGAAGTCGCCTTCAAGGTTTCTATTCGCAACTTTTGCAAAATTAAGATAATTAATAAACCTAACAAAGGTTTCATCGAGAACATATTGTGTAGTTTCAAATACGTTAGCACTCATGGTTTTTCTCCGAGTATAAATTAGTAGATACCAACCTTGTTGGCTTTTTACTTACTTACGGCTCGGCGGAAAGCTCATGTACACACCATTTGTGACTGGTGGAAGTCACTTTATTACACACCTGACTTAATTATGCACACAATCGCCCATGGATAGCAACATAGGCACCGTGATAATATTATTAGTAGGTTATTTCTTACAAGAACAAGGCGATCTCTCACAATAGCCACACTTCTTCATGGTTTCATACTCTGACTTTTCATGAGTGGCTACATTCTGACGCAATTTGGCTGGAACTTTCTTGGAAACTTCGATCTTTCCATTGCGTAAATTCTTGCCCAGCAGTTCGCCATTGGGCAGATGGGTTTCGAGAGCGTTAACATCCTTGTAATCTGCTGGGCTTGCTCTTTTCTCTGCTCTGTTAGCTTTTCGGTGAGCTGCCTGATATTCCTTGGTGTGGACCGGATATCCTTTGTCAGTCAGCTTATCCTTAAGCGTATACTTGACCATGTTAGATATCCAGAACACTCAGAGTAGAGATAATCCGTTGCAAATCAACCACAATAGGATTGGAACTTCCTTTGCCATCAAAGGTTTCGATCAGCGTCACAATGGCTTTTAATGCGATTACTGCCGCCTCAACGTCTGCTTTGATCGTCATTTCTGATTCCTTTTGCCGTATGATTCAATTCTATCTGCAGGTACATGGCTCATACCCTTTTTCTTCTTTTTCGGGATCTTGGCACCTGATTTACGGGCTTCATTGAGACTGGCAGCAATTGCCTGTTTCTTGGGATGACCACTTTTTTCCATCTCACCAATATTTTCACCAATTACTTTCTTGCTTTTACCTTTCTTCAACGGCATTTTCTTCTCCTTTTTACTATCTTGAGGCATTTTATTGCCAGGAAATTGAGGAGAAACCGGTTTTGTCCGTTTCTCCTTTCCACTTGTCCGATAAGCTACCTCAGACTGTGATGCTTCATGTTTCATGACTCAAAGCCTGATTGATTATACCCTTCACCCATCGGAATATTATTTTCATATTGATTCCGCATGGGTTCATCGTGGCATGGAGATGGCATTGACTGACCGCCAACGCCTTTTGACATTTCTTCGTAGGAGCAATCACGTTCCTGTTTACTCATGTTAAACCTCCCCAAAAATACATTTCACTTTCGGCGCAGGTGCGTTTAACTTAACCTCTTTCTGCACATAAGCGCCAGTGTTCGCTACTTCAGTAATCCGCTTTTCCTGCTCCATTTTCTCTTTGGCAGGATTCCCATTATCTCCAGGTATTGGCATGATTATTTCCTCTTGCTTTTAGCATGTTCTTGGATTCGAGCATCGATGTTCATTCTTTCTACTTTAACATTTTTTTCGAGCATATCACCTTTAATGTTACTTAACGGGCGTGGCGCCTTGCTGATGGCCTTTGCTTTCTTCATTCTTTCTTCAAGCCGGCCAATCTCGGCAGCCTGATAATAAGGATCAGGGATAGATGCTATCTGCTGCAATTCTTTGGCATAAGACTTACAAGCCGCATAGACAAAGGCTGCCGGGTCTTTCATATTTCGGGTGGCCATCATCATAGAATCGGTAAGCGGTTTACCCTTCACCGTTTCCATGAAATCACTATAACGACCTATACCAGCATTAAACTTGGTTTCAAATTCATTTTGACGCCCAATTTCCTCACGCTCCATGGCTTCGCGCTGCGCTCTACCTTGTTTCTTTTGTATAGTTTTATCAATGAACTCCTCAAGCTGTTGCTCCCAGGTATTAGGATTATTTGGATCAACTTCGAAGCCGTCGGCAGCCCTATTGTCTGGTGGTGGCTGTTGCTGAACCGGTTGCTGTTGATGATTGCCACGAGATAACCTCTCCCGCATCATTCGCTGAACATCTTCATCCGTGTATAACTTGGGCTTGGCAACCGGATTACCATATTCATCTACACTGGCTGATTGCTCGGTGGACGTAACTTCCTTACTGTCACTTTCGGCAGTGGGTTCTTTCGCATCTCTTCTCTGACTTGGCTGCGTCTTTGCCTCATTATCCGGTTCAGGCGCTTCAGCTTCTGGCTGTTCTGGTTCTTCATGCTCAATTTCGCCTTCAGGTTCGTCATTATCAGGTTGCTCAGGCTTAACCTCAGGCATATTCCCTAATTTCTGCTGCGTATCTTTAAAAAGTAAATCATCTACATTCTTGGTGGTCATTCTTGTTCTCCATGCGGTTTAGGTTTCTCTTCTTTTGGGTGATGTGTTAATAACTTAACTATATTCTGGCCATGCCCTTTCTGCATATCAGCACTGATTTTCTGCATTTCAGCCTGGTATCGCAAAATCTGTTCTTGTAGTTTCGCTGCCTGTTCCTGTTTCTTGGATTCGATATCTTGCCATTTAAGCTGTATGTTCTGGCCAGTTTCGTGAGCCTGCATCTGTAGCTTGGCTTCCTCCATTTCAAACTCTTTCATTTTGAACTGAACTTCTCTCTCCGCTTCCTGCATCTTGAATTGTAGTTCAGCCATTTTATGCTGTTGCTCAGCCATCAATGCCTGCTGCTCAGGGTTTGGTTGATCATTCTGCTTTTGTACAGGCTTGCCGGTTTTTCCGGCTTCAATGATTTCGGGCGGAATAATAGTCCTAATCCTATTACGCAGCTCAATATTATTCTTGAGAGGCAGGTTTTCAACAAATAAATCTCCAATGAGCCTGAATAGACTAGGATCATTCTTCAATACCATTTCCATTGATTCCAGCGCTTCTTCTTGTTGACCTTCATAACTCGGTCCTGGCATTAATCTAATCTTATACCGGCCTGCTCCCATATCGTTTTCTGTGCCAGATCCGTAGTCATCTTTTTGTTTGTTCAGGGTTACTTTTTCAGTATTCCCATCATTCATCTTGAGCATGAGCAAGCGTTCAGCATCATAAACCTTTGGAATCATCTCATTTACAATCGTGCCACCACAAGCAATAGCCAGATTAAGGCTGTCAAAAGGTACAAAAGTATTATAACTACCTCTCTTGCTACGTGCTTCAACAGCACGACCAGACACTTCATTTCCATTTTCCCCTAATTGAGTATTGTACATGCCAGTACCAGATTGAATATCCATCATCGCTCGTTGATATTCATTTGCCAGAGATTGCGATAACTCTGGCGGTCTAAGTTGTTCCGGCTTATTGCCATTTGGTGACTCATCATAAACAAGACCACCCTGAATCGTAGACGGATCACGCCAGATGGCTTCAGTATCTGCGCCACGTACGTTTGCCTTACTTATGAGAAATTGGTCATAACGCGATACCTTAAGGATATAAGCTGACTGAGTTTGCAGATAATTTATATACCGCTGAGCGTCCTTGACATCCTTGAAAAATGGCCGGGTAATCTGCTGACCATTCTTATCCCAATAGCTATTCTGATCTACGTAAACAAGCGGTAATTGCTCACTCGGAAAATCTTCTTCATCTAATATCCAATCGCCAGCTATTTCTCGTGATTTTACAGTGAAAAACTCATTCTCTCTTTGTCTCATAACCGTAACTGGTTCATCGTCATCGATAAGCACTTCCGTCTCATCTATTTGTCGGCGTTCCAGCTCCTTAAACCTTTCATCATCTATTACTTTACCATTAGATAACAAGTAAATGGTTTTACTGTCATACTCACGTTCGAAATCGTAGATAACCGTAATGGAATCATCGTCGGCAAAGTTTAAAGACGTATCATTATTCAAAGCATCTACACCTATGCTTTGCTCGATCTTTTTTCCGTATATGCCTCTGAATTTTTTCCTGGATATACGTTTTTTATAACCTGCATACATACCATCTGTTTTGCAGGGTGACTCTGCACTGATATCCCAGTAAGCCCGAGTAGGATCGCGGATTTCAAAGTATTTGATTTCAAGATCAAAACTATAATTATGAGCATACGCAGTTTTGATACCATAGGCGCCGTAACCACCAATGACAGCGCATTGAAATGCCCATTGATAGACGCGCTTCGAGTCAGAATCTAATGCTATATTCTTAACGAGAGCTGCTCTTATTTCCGCTGTTTGTTCTTCAACCTGATCCTCAGGCGTGATCTGTAGGGCCGGTGTATTCTGACGCTGATCACCCAACAAATGATTCATCAGAGCGCCAAGCTTATTATTAGTCAGCGGTATTTTATTATATCTCTCGAATAACCGTGATTCATCCTCTCTCCATTGATCGCCAAGGACAAAAAGAGTCCACTCATGATAAAGATCACGATTTGTTTTCCAATATTTATCCCACTTCTCAATGCGATTGCGTACTTCGTGACAAAATTCGGGATCTTTCTTCGGCTTACCCATGATTCAAACCTTTTCGGTCAATATTTAGCTAATAGTCTACTATATGTTAGTAAAACATGCCCTTCTCTTGGCCAGTGCGCTTGGGCATAGGATATTGCACCTCTGAACCGTAAAATCCATCGAAAAATGTCAGACAAAGCGCGTCAGCGCGATCAGGAGAAGGCATGCCACGTGCTTTCAGGTCGTCTTTACTTTCAATCTGTAACTGGCCTTGGGAATTTTCCTTGTAACCTAAGCAGCATAACTCGCCATGCAAATCATCGTCATCGGGTATCTGGACCGGCATTTCTTGCTGCAACCAATCTCGCGTTGATGACCAGAGTTCTGCTCGCGTGTTTTTAAATTTGTCTTTCTCATTTGCAGCTCGAGCCACATTAACGCCAATCACTTGTTTGTAACCGATTTCTTGCAGCCTATCGACTACGCCAGCACCTATACCAATGCAGTCTATAAACACTTTTGATGGCTTTTCCGTATCAATAATGCGGCGCAACCGGCCAACAATCTCCATGGTGTTGTACTGTGATAGCATCTCAAGATTAAAAGCAACACGGCCTTTGCGTCTGATGATTGCGGTCCGGTCTTTATCGCTAATTGCTACATCTACACCAATCACTAGCTTGGCCTCGCTCTCAACCACATTACGCCTGGCAGCCATAACGTATTTGCTATTAATAAAAACATTGGCAATTGGGTTTAAGAACGCTTCACGTGCTGTAAAAGGGTATTCTTGCTTGAAAAATTCTAATCCAATATTGTAATCTTTAGATTTGTCACTAATTACCAAGCGCCGCCAGGCTAGATGCTCGGGAGTCAGACCATCATGAGCATAAAAGCTTAATAGCTGTTCTTCTTCTTCATTTGGTTTCATTCCGTTCAACGGTACAGCGTATTCGCTATCCCAGTACCAGGGAACGAATATAGCCTGGAAGTCTGATTTCCCCTCGCTAGCTGCCTGCCACATATTATGGAAATAGTTTCCCAAGCCATTGGCGGTACTTTCTAGGATAATTTCAGTACCAGCGGAACGGCTCACAGCTTCTAGCACTCCTTTAGAATGCTCTTCCGCGTTAGGCCAAAAACCTACCTCAGAGCCATGAAACAATTGAATAGTCTGCGAGCGGCCAACGCCTTTATTTCCAGCTGTTCCCACGGCGTAACCACTATCAAACACACTAAATACCAACTCTTTGGCATTTGATGTATCTGCGCGCGGGCACAACCCAGGCTCCAGGTTATCGTAAAAACGCTTGGCCATGCCAAATAGAGTCTGAGTAGCTTCTTTTTCATGTGTTAAGATAAAAGCTTTTTTACCTTTAGATGTAATAATTTTATGAAAATATCTGGCTTGTATATAAGTGGAGCAACCTTGTTGGCGCCCTTTCAGTATCAACGCTCTAACTCTGCCACGTTCAGATAATTGCGCTTCTAACCGTTGGTGGATGTAAGTCTGAGCGCGGTTCAGGGTAAAATCACCTGCGCCACCTTTTTTTAATTTAACTTTTAGAAATAGTGGCGCAAATTTAGTTAAATCGCGGATAGCAGTTAATTTGTTATCATCCATGGTTAAAGCTTTTCAATGATTTTTTCTAAGAGTGATGTGGTTGCATCTTTCTTATCGTCATCTGGTTTAGCATAGCTCCAGCGGCCTTGGCATTTAAGCCAAAACTCTCTAGCCCCTTCTTTGCCAGCTAAAGCATCTTGATAAAGATTGCTTCCGAGACGTGCAGTCATTGCATCTTTTGTTTCGTCTAATTCAGCTTTGTAATGCTTATTTAAAGTTTTTTCATTAATATCTAATCGACTAGCGATACGAGCCCTAGGAATACCAGCTGAATATAATTCTCGCACGATTATACGCGTTTCATCTGTCACTTCATGCGGAGGTCGGCCGCCTAGATCTTTTTCTTCGCTCATAATTCGCAAAAACCTTATAAATTGTTCACAATTAAAACAAGCTTATCACCTATTTAAAATATCTTGTATAATATACTTGACGTATATCAATAACCCGATTAATATACTCTACGTAGACTAAACATAACCAAAAGGAATAGATCATGAAATCCAGCAATATAACCACGTTAGGAGCCATTGTCACAACAGAAACCAAGTTAATGAGAATGCAGGACTTGGACAAACAGATTGATGTTCTCCAGGCTGAATTCGACATGCTGAAAAAAGAGGTCATAAATGAATTTTTCTGGAGTGATGACGAGTATCGCACTTCAAAAGGATTGTTACTGGCAACCTATAAAGGTTATACAGAGCGCAGATTCAACGGAAATAAATTCCAGATAGATTTCCCAGATATCTATGATGGTTACAAGGAAAAAAAAGTAGTCTACAAGTTCTCACTTAAATAAATTCATGACGGGGATAAAACCCCGTCTTTTCCAAGGAATAAATCATGCTATATCAAATCGTTTCCACCACATTAATAGTTATCAGTACCATTTATGTTACTGGCTGCACCCTATTAGTTACTTTTGGATTACTTGCTGAATGTGTCAATTACGTCAATAAACAGGATATATACAGATGAAAATCACCGAAGGCATTGGCACTCTTGGATTGCTTGGCTTATTAAGCTGGATAATTTTCAGTCTAGGTGGCTGGAAGTTGGCACTTGGAATATTTTTATTTTTCCTTTTCGCCGGGATGATATGTGATGATTAACTTTCTTTGTCATCCATGGGTTCAATTGTTTTTTGTAATGATGTTATCGGGGATATTTTTTTACTGGTATGAGGAAAGGAAATAATGGGTGAAACAGCCAATCAGAATAAATCAACAGGAGTAAAAAACATGCAAGCATTTCACAATGATCCAGCAATAAAAGAAAAATACCTGCTACGTGTGCGAGCGCATGCACTAGCAGATGAAATTACGCAAGGCATTTATTATGAAGAAAAAAATGGAAAATTTAGAGTGTGTGCAGTTGGCTGCACTATACATGGGAACAGTCACAAAGCTTATGAAGATGAACTAGGTATCCCACAGTTATTAGCCAGATTAGAAGATGGGATTTTCGAAGGTTTGCCATTAGAACATGCAAAATTATGGCCGGAACAATTTTTAGCTGTAATCAAAGTTGGCGCTGATTTATCTGGCGTCTGGCCTAAATTTGCTACCTGGTTACTGGCAGATCCTATTCATGGCATTATTAAATTTGCTAAAACAGATGAGCAAAAAGAAATTATCCAGAAAATCGCTGATGCTTACAGAGATTATAAAAATATACCACTAAACGAATGGCAAGAATTAAGAGATGCTGCTGCTACTGCTCATGCTGATGATGCTGCTGCTTATGCTGCTGCTGCTTCTGCTGTTTATGCTTATGCTGCTTATGCTGCTGCTCGACAGAAAGCAAGAATAATACAAGCAGATAAATTGTTAGAATTATTAAAGGAAATCGGGATTGAAATATGAAAAAATATCCCTTAGTTAGTTTAGGCAAATGTTTAGTATCTAAATGTAAAAAAGATAGAAATAGATATGATAAATATTGCGGTATGCATTCTCGCCGTCTTTATATGACAGGAAAACTCTCTAAAGAAAAAAAGCCGACAATACTTCAAACATTTAATTCTAAATTATTACCTAAAAATAAAAATGGTTGTATAGAATGGAAATCTTCTAAAAAACCTAGCGGTTATGGAAATTTTTGTTACAACTATAAAACAACTGATGCTCATAGGATGTCTTATAAATTATTTAAAGGAAGAATTCCAAGAGGTATGTGTGTATGCCATACATGTGATAATAGAGCATGTGTTAATCCAGATCATCTTTTTTTGGGAACACTGAAAGATAATATTCAAGATATGATTAATAAAAAAAGAGCATTTTGGCAAAAATCGAAATTAAAGGAAATCGGGGAATGAATATCGAGCAACAATGCTGTTCGCTTGAACTGGCGAAGCGATTAAGAGAGCTAGATATTAAGCAAGGGTATAGCCTTTTTTATTGGGATGATTCATCAAATACACCTAGATTATTATTTTATAAAGAACTTCAAGGAATTCATGAAAAATTCGCAGCATGTGAATGCGATTATTATTCAGCCTTCACTGCCGCAGAACTCGGCGAGATATTGCCAAAACGAATTGAAATTAATGGCATTTATTCGTTTTTAACGCAAATTCCATCAGCCAATTTAAAATATTGGTGTTTATTTTATAGGAATGATTTTTCTTCATTGAAAGGCTGTGAAACGCATGATGAAACAGAAGCCAATGCTCGCGCCAAAATGTTAATTTATCTTATCGAAAATAAACTCATTCATTTTCCGGATCATTCTCATTTTGCGGATCATGCTGAGCATACATAAGCATTTGTGAGCCATTCAAAAACTCTCTGGGCAGGCTTTCCTTGCATTCTGGTTTCTGCCCATAGAGATAACAGAGGACGCCATAAGCACCAAGGATTGCAGCAATTAAGGTCCAGCGCACCCATTTATTCATATTCATGTTTTAATTTCCTGTTTTAGCCGGTTAAATCGTCACTTTGCAGTTTTAGCGTTAAAGTGGCGCTTTAACAAGCTCAAAATGCCCCATATCGTTAAACTTATTATCTTCTGGATTATTATCCTGTCTCCAGTCACCACCCCAACGGACGTCATGGCTCATTTTACCTTCTTCCTTAAGCTTTTTGGCAAGACCCATGACTATGCCGGCGAAATAAACAGATCGTATAATGTCGTTGAAATCTATGGGATCAGAATAAACGTCGGCAGCCATGGACGGCTTCTGGTTATGATTGCCATAGGGATAATGCAATTTTGAATTGCCAGCTGCAAAGGCCGCTTCCTGGTCTGCCTGATTGCGGTAACCAACGGCAACAGTACAGTCAAAATATTTGATGACTTCCTCAAAAAGCGTCACCAGGTCAGGATGACAGGTAGATAATCTAAATTTGGATATTTCACTGAATTCAGCCATCGTTCACCTCTAATGTTCCACATGGAGCTTTTTCATGAAATCCAGCTGAGCATTTAGTATCACATGCCCGATGACATTTCTCGCAGAAATAGTAACTGGTGCCTTCGTCGGCACAATGAACGCCTACTTTTCCATTACAGCATACACTCACTATCATTTGTTATATTCCTTAATCACATAAGCTATCACGTCTTCTGCCTCTTTGACTGATGTTATTATCTCCAGGCTGCCAGTCCAGGAGGCATGGAACTTTTCTTCATCAGGTGTCAGTTTCTGTTGAGACTTTGGTTTGGCGCCATCCTTGATCTCAATCAGGCAGGACCAGCCTGGACAGAGTGGATGACACACGAGGATGTCAGGACAGCCGCGACCCACTTCACTCAGAATCAGGACAATGGCGCCAAGCTCCCGCAGTTTTTCGACTATCTGTTTCTGATTGGTGTCCACTCGGCGTATTCTGTACATTATCTGATCTTCCCTGCTTGTCATCCAATGGCTTATACAGGTTCTTGACCTGCTCCATGTATCCTTTTTTCATTCCCGGCTTCTGCTGAGGCCTCAAATTTCGTCTGTACGGCATTTATTTATAACCCCCATCGAAATCCATCCCTCTTCTAATCTCTTTACTACGGGCAAAGGATTAACGCAAGGAGGCCTTCCCAAGGTACAGACACAATATTTTTCATCAGGCTGACATAATCGGCCATGGATGGGCTGCAGGAACCGGGCAAGCTATAATGGGGTCTTTAACCTTGGAATATGTTTCACGCAAAAATGTTTCACGGCATAGGGTTTCTTGTGCCAAGTCATGAAATATACCTTTTTCTTCCCGTTAATCGCTTGATGTCATTCAATGCTTTCTCAGCTGCAGGGCTTAATATCCCATTCTGGAGCGAAAGGGAATTTTTGTGCTGCTCGCTCTCCTCAATCGATTTCTTCTCCCTGGCCATCTGGTCCATGCTGTCTGCAAAGTCATGCTTTTGCTCGTTTTGGATTTTCTGCATAGAAAAGCTTTTTTTATTAATCTGTTCTTCTTCTATATTGATTGGGTCGCGTGGACGCGACTGGTGGGGTCGCGTGGACGCGACTGGTGGGGTCGCGTGGACGCCACTAGTCGCGTGGACGCCACTAGTCGCGTGGACGCCACTGGTTGTGGATAACTTTTCTAAATGCGTAAGCTTGTAGTGATTTGTATTGCCATGGTCTTTTTCGATCGTGATCAATTCCTTTTTTTCTAATCTTTGCAGGGTACGGATTATAGAACTGCGATCTCGTTGTAAATTTTTAGCTAATGTATCAATAGAAGGGTAAATTCCTTTTTCACCTTTATATTTTGCAAGAAAAATGAGCATTAATTTTTCATCTGATGAAAGATTGAAAGGATGTGAGGCTGGATTGGATATAAAGTTCAACACCTGAAAAACAATATGGACGGATTTGGCTGTCATTCGATTTCCTGTTGCAATGATTTATAGATTGCAATAGAATTATTCCAGCATTGGAAGTTCTATCGCGTTATCTAGGCCGTTTAATTGATTCTTAAACGGCCATCTTCCCTGAAAAATCAGTTTAACCTTGCAGCAATTAGCAGTCAAATTCTTATTATTTATACATATTATCTCCCTGAATTATAGGCTCGCATCAGCGTACGTTTTCTTAATTTACCACTTCCTACCTTGTTATGACGTCTAAGACGCATGTAATGCGCATGGCAAAGCTTATGTTTATGCACTGTTACATATCTGTCACATTTCTTGACGCAACACATGACTTTTTTCGCTTTCATTATGATTAATCTCTTGTTATTGTGATGAATATTTAATATAGTGATTAACATTGAAAATGTAAAGGAACGATATGGACACATTACAGTTAGCATCCAAGACCACTCAAGATGAAGAAACGGAAATAGAATTTTTACGCAAATTAAACTGGGCGCTTCTTGGCGTCATTACCGAAGTCGCATTGCTATATAACAAAACAAATAACCGGCCTTATAACTCGTCCATGATCATGAAAATGTATGATGGTGAGGCAAAATATCGCTGCCACATGGAATCGGTTTTTAATGAGAAAAACGGACAAGGCATGCGAATACAGTTAGAAGAAATTGAAAACCATAAACAACATTAAGGATATATATGGAAGAAATGAGCCATGCAGGTCATCAGCCATCTTCAATTCCAGTTAAACAGAAAATCACTGAAGAAGATCAGCTGCACATAGAATGGTTTGACCAGGCTAAAGTTATGACACTGGATTGTTTGCCTATTTTTCTGGCCAAACTGGTGGATGACTATGAACATGATTACGGCACTATCTGCCTAGCAATAACAGCAGCAGCTATTGCAGCGGCCAGGGCTGTTAATAATAGTTCCCAGGGTGGCATCAGTGGCCATCAGGCTGGCGCTGTCATGTGGACGTTTATTCAGGAATGGCTAAGTGAAAAAAACCCCATGAAGCTGGTTAAATTCGAGAGGATGCTGTTTCCCCAGTATGAATATCACTTTGATAAACTGATATCAGCCGATACCTGGCAATGGCTACAGGAAGAAGCCAGAAAGCATCTGGCGAAAAATGACCCTTATCTTTCCGCTGCAGTTGAGCTTCACTGGCGCTCTATTGCGCAAGGTGCCATTCCATTTGGATACAAGTTAGAGGTAAAAGAAAATGCTTAAATGGGAAGATATTTATTTAAAAGAATTGGAAGAAAGGATTAAAGGTAATCAAAGAGCCAAATTTTTTAAAGGTAATCAAAGAGCCAAAGTTTTTGGCGGCTGGTTAGTGGTTAATTATTTTGGCCATACAAGCCAGGATGGATACTGGCATCAAGATCAATCCATGGTATTTATTCCTGATCCAAACCATGAATGGAAAATAGATAATGCCAATAACGGTTAAGCGCTTAATCGCCGAACTCGAAAAAATCGATAACAAATTTCTGGAAGTCGAGGTTTTCGTTAAAGACGCCAACAGAATGATGCAGCCATTACAGAATGCAAAGGTAGTTAATAAAAAAGTATTGTTATTCACGGAGGAACCAAAAAATGCAATATAACTTTGAATCATTAGCTAATGAATTAATTGAGAAATTTGATAAGAAACTGGAGTCAAATTCCAAGGCCGTATTTAAACAGGTATCTATTATTTTTGATGTTCTCTGTGAAGGTTTTCCACGAGATAAACGTCAGGAACTTGAGCAGACAATTAAAGATATACTGTCAGATGGCGTTAAATCTCAGAGCGTGGTTTTCTCTCAGATCATGCTTAAGATGACAAGAATGATTAATGAGGTTTTGTAATGGCTGACAATGTTAATCATCCCGCACATTATATGTCTAGTAATGCCCAATGCGATTGTGGCAGATTTATTGAATGTATAGACGTCACCAGGCATATGAATTTTAATATAGGTAATGCGGTCAAATATATTTGGAGAGCCGATCACAAAGGAAATAAAATTGAAGATATCCAGAAAGCAATATGGTATCTCCAGGATGAACTAAAGAAATTACGAATTGAGAGCGAATAATGACTAAATACCGCATTTACAGAGAAAAAAGAAAAGATTGCCGTTATGAATTTTATTATATCTATAAAAAAACATTATTTGGCTGGAAGGAGATGGATTATTTTTCTGAATTAGCGACTTGCAAAGAAAAGATCAAAGAATGGGAGGCCATCTCAAGAGAAGAAAAACCAGTATTTATTGAAGAAATAGAGGTGAATAATGTTTGGTGGTGTCTTAATAAACTTTAATCATATAGAAAGTGTATATTTAGGTATAAATACAATCAAAGTTCATGCACCAAGTTATTCAGGCGATGAAGGATATTGGACTGAAAACCATGATACTTCTGATGCCGCAAAAGCTCGTTATGAAAAATTACGTTATCAACTGCAATGCCAAGTGCAACATCCACAAACTCGATGTCGTCTGCCTGGAATGTGTTCGGGCTAAATATCATAAATATGAAAGGTTACTAGAATATGTTCATTGGGTAAGAAAACAATCGTGCTGCAATGTCTGCGAATGTATTTCTTGTCGCGCTTCAGATGTTTTAAAGGAAATCGGGGAATGAAAGTGGAGTGGGAAGAATGAAAATATCTGATGAATGGGAAACACCCCAATGGCTATTTGATCAACTTGATTCTGAATTTCATTTTGATATTGATGCTTGCGCAACAAAAGAAAATACAAAATGTAAGAATTTTTATGAAAGTTGTTTGACGCTTCCACATTGGGATCATGGCGATATATTCTTCATGAACCCACCTTATAGCAATCCAAAGCCATTTTTATTAAAAGCATGGGAAGAAAGTCGAAAAGGCGCAACTGTCGTATGCATTGTTAAATGCGATACCAGTACATCATGGTGGGGCATATTCTGGGATTATGAAAAACATTGTCCTAAGCCAGGAATTGAGATCAGGTTTTTGCCTAAAAGATTAAGGTTTGTTAGATCTGATAAAAAATTAGATAATGCCAATTTTCCGTCAGCAATTATTATTATGAAATTGCCTAAAGAATGATAAAATATACATTTTTATAAGGAAATGATTATGACAAATGAAATTGAAAATGGAATTCTAACAGCTGCTGAGGAAGTATTACCGAATAATCCTGCTGTAGAGGTCATTGCGGCCGCTTCTGGTATTAAAGATGTGTAAGGGGCATCATATGGTTTTTATACTTGATATTACTTTTTTGTTCGGGTTTATAGCTGGGCTATTATTTGCTGGTTTTTTCCCTAATGCTTTTCTTTTACTAAAAAATAAGGTAAAAAGCTGGTTTAGTGATTGCAGTCATAAATAGTAACGGAGTATTAAATGTTAGAAGATATGAAATTGAAAGATTTAATGCAATTAATATCAATGTTAAAGCCTGTTAATGATATAAAAAAAGAATACCAGGGCTATAAGATTGTAAGGACATATTCTGCTGGTGTTTTCGCTGGTTATATTGAATCTAGAACTGGTCGTGAAGTTGTCATGACTAATGCTAGACGTCTTTGGATGTGGTCGGGCGCGGCATCATTGTCTCAACTAGCCATAGAGGGCACAAAAAATCCAGAAAGTTGTAAATTTCCATGCGAAGTTGCACGCGTGGAATTATTAGAGGTCATAGAAATTATAGATTGTACTGAAAAAGCTGAAAAATCTATAAAGGAAGTACCAATATGGAAACAATAAACTCCGGCTCCCATGACGGCGACGGCTACGGCTACGGCTCCGGCTCCGGCTACGGCTACGGCTCCGGCTACGGCTCCGGCTCCGGCTCCGGCTCCGGCTCCGGGTACGGCGACGGCGACGGCGACGGCTACGGCTCCGGCTACGGCTACGGATACGGGTACGGCTACGGC